>Ga0105239_10000119_pt1 | contig 111612 bp, 84 predicted proteins | sample KBSC44metaG_FD_92761 | JGI IMG/M metagenome (GOLD analysis project Ga0105239, IMG submission 92761) | Corn rhizosphere microbial communities from Kellogg Biological Station, Michigan, USA - KBS C4-4 metaG | ecosystem: Host-associated > Plants > Roots > Rhizosphere > Soil | place: Michigan, USA... | reverse complement strand
TCCCGGGCAACTTTCATCTGTTGCTTTTCATTAAATTTTTTGTAACTACCTGGTCGGCCTGATATTGTGCGTTTTACGCTCATATTTTTCTGATTGAGTGTAAAGCTATTTCAGGACGAGACAGCCATCGCGGTGGGTAAGTATTTTAGAAAGAATGGATATAAAGAGGCTAATACTTTTACAATGACTAGGAAAGGTCCGCGACTAAGTTGACCTGGAATATAGCTCATGTTAAATAATCTCTTCGTTTACGTATTTTTAGTTATGTCTATTTCATTCACAAGATCAACGAAAATCTCTTATTGAAACGCTATATAAGTCGGTTTACCTGAGATGATTAATGAGTTTTTTGAAATTACTGCTAATAGCGCGGGATACCATAGCTTGAGGAATTGCTTTAATATGGCTGATCTGCTGCTCAACACTTTCCATATCGGTAGGCTCGGCAGCTCGGCCATTGAGCATAACGAACGGGCCGTCACTCTCTGTTAGAATATGGTCAAGGGGTATCATTTTGATAAGTTCTGCACCTTTTTTTGAACGGGCCATGGCTGGATTAATAGAAAATAGGAAGCCGGCAGAGACGATGCTTTCTACCAATTTTTCGGGACCGGAGTACCAATGAAAAATGGCCAACTTGATGTTGTAGCGCAGTAGGTATGATAAAACCTCCGTCTCAGCCCCCCGGGAGTGTAAGCTAAGGATCTTTTTCTTTCCTGTCACAAGGTGTAACAAAAATTCAAATGATCGGATTTGTAGGTCTTTCGTGGAAATACCTTCTTTGGAAAAATCCAAACCCACTTCGCCAACGTAGGAAGTTTGATGAAGGAATTGTTCAAATAACGATAACTCGTTTACATGTTTCGCCGCATATAAGGGATGCAAACCAAGGGCGAGTCTAGTCTTTCCATTTGCCTTGATATGCGACCGCCCCCGCTGGAAATGAGAAGGCAAATTGGTCATTGCCAATACAAATATGCCTTTTCGATCGGACTCTTCAATGATATGATAGGGATCGGGAAATAAATCTATGTGACAATGTGCATCTACCATCTATTACTGAAGTTGATTTCTCACGTTGGCATTACCGGATGCTATTACCCAACGGCGGACTTCGTCTCTAGAACGTCGTATTAAGGCTATATAGTCGTGTAGCCTATGAACATTTTGTAGCCCGTTGGCAATGATTTCTCTTTTGATTTCTTCATCTGTAATTTCCCGCCTTAGGAATTCCAAAAGCGCGCCAAAATCTTGCCATTTTTCGGTTCGCGAATTTACGAAATCCGCTATTGAATTGCCATATTCTGTGTTATCATTCCGGCCGCGCAAACTTGCGCGCCGATAAAAACAGGGCATACAGATGCCACAATGGGTTCCCGTATCATCCCAATGGGCCCGGTGCCCTCGTTTTCCACATGAATTAGACAGAGGAATAAGTCTTTTCAAGAAGGCTTGATTTTGACACTCCCTAACTACTTCTCTTTTCGTTTTGTTCCAATAAGGCGTATGTATGACAGTCTCGATACCCAGCGACTGCCAAAGCTCCTCGATATGGTGCAAAAAGAAAGGGTGTGTCGTTCGGGTACTGCAGGCGCTTCTCCTGGACGGGCTTAAGGGGTAGTTTACCGATACGATGCCATTTTCTGGAACCTCAATTCGATTTGTTTTGTTATCAGCTAACAATAAGGCCAATCCAAGAAACAAAATGGAACGGCTGCGACTGGTTGTTTCTCGCGTGGAAAGGGCCGTTTGAGAGATATTGACGTGAAGAGACGGCAGCCGTACAAAACGGTCGCCATATTTGTCTTCCAATTCGGGTGCCAGCTGGCCCTGGTCTTTTTTGGGACCGTGCATATTTCCATCATAGTGAGAAACAAACAAAACCGGCCGCGCGTCTAACTCGAGTTTATCTATTGCTCCCACAAGAGAGTCGAGGCCGCCGGAAAAGAGTTGGACTGCTGAAAAATCTCGCTGATATTTCTCCTCGATGGCTAGTTCGGGAATTTCCAGCGTGTTTTTGTAAAAGCGGACTTTCCAATAGTCCCCGGTAAGGAAGCAGAGAATTTCTTCCCATTTTGCTTTTTGCCCCTGCCACTGTCGCAGTTCATATACGGGGAACGAGACGTCTATTTCCCTTGACCATCCGTCCACCGAATTCGGTCGACGGGGGATTGTTCGATCGATACCGTAGACAAATTGTGAAAGAAGACAAAAGTCGAGTGTGACCCAAGTGGCCGCTGACATCCAGGGCAGGAGATTGGACGCGTCCGAACGCAACGTGGCGGAAAAAAGTTGCCCACCGGGAAGCGTTCCTGCCAATTGCGTCACTATGTCGTCGCCTTGGATCTGGGGAATTCGTACCTGAATTGCGATAGCCATTATTCAAAAATGTTTATAATCGAATTAAATATTGCATCCGCCATTTTACGACCATCCGCTGCACGCCAGTTAATGTTACTCAGATCACGTTCTCGCGCAAGATGTTCCACCCTGCCTATAATATCCTCCCGTATGAGGTTAAAAGTCTCCCTGCTTACTGTTTCGCCTAGAAGTTGAGTTAATTTCTCTTCAAAGCGTTGAGACAAATGTTCAAAGAGGTAAAGGCCATAAAATCGAGCGATCAATTCTGTCAATGAGTTTTCATCAATCAGTCGTTGAAGTCTTGCTTGTAAATCCTCAAGATTCTCCACATCTGCTGACAACCACTCAAGCACTTGGCAGCTAGCCATGTTAGCGGCTACCTCATCCATTCCGCTGGCAGTATCGGCGAAGTAAATAAGCAGAAAATCCAGTACGTCCTGAACAGACCTTCCACGCATCTCACCGAATCCTGCCTCCTGTAATGTCGGTGCTAACCCCTGTCGATGGACAGCATTGACGAATGAAACGAGTCGGCGCGCAGTCCGTCTGCCGGACCTCCCTAATGATGGAGATCGACCTTTGGTGACTGCATCCCGTCCGCCGCCCGTCTGAATGAGGCTCTTCATCGCCGCCCGAAAGTGTTTTTCGAGCCGGTCGTCCAACACATGTTTTCTCTTCGTCAACCGCACTATCTCTTCATTTGGCTTTTGTTCGGCATCGTCTTCCGCATTGTCCAACACCTGGCGAACGTCCAACTCCAGCTTCAGGTTGGCACCTATCGCTGATATTGACCTGCTCAGTTGCCCCCAATTGGGCTCTCCGCTGACCCCTGGATGGATTCTTTGAGTAGTTCCCATTATTGTTGATTTAATGCTTTTCCGAACTTAGTATCTGGGGTTATGCTAGCAACCACAGTCGCCAATTTTGGGTTTGTTGTCAGGGCTTTCTTGAACTCGTTGTGTAACGGGAATGGAATTTTGTCCTGGTCCATTCTTCTCAACGCCTTCTCGTACGCATCAATGGCGGGATCAAATGGCTGCTCTATCAATGCCAAGTAAATCTTATGGAAGTTGCTTTCCTCTGGATGCGCAATAATTTCCTTTTCCAAAAGGGTAAACAAATGTGATAGGTCTGATGTCCCGAGCTTGCTCACCTCCACTGCTCTTGCGTTGCGAATGGTAGCGGAGCCGGCCTCAAGCAAGGAGCGCGTCAACGACCGCACAAGCGGCGAAATCAACGAGCTACCGCTGATGGACGCGAATAGACGGTCACGGGTTAGCCAAAAATAATCTCGAAGATCTACCTGAGCTAAGGACGGGGCCGTGTTTAGCCAGCGGACAACTTGTGGTTCCGACCACCTGGTCGAAGCGTTTTCCAGTTTAACCGCGTTTTTCACTTTAGCTTGGTCTTCCGCTTTTTTGAGCTGCTCAGGCTGCCCGGCTTCGGTCGCTTGCCATTCAAAAAGTTCCTTAAATAGGTCATCATACGAATATTCCAAAACCATAAGTTTGGCCAGTACGTCGATTCGGAACTCATGGAAATGGGCTACATTGGCCAATTTCTGGCGAAGGGTGAAAGCGTTGAGAAAGCGTTTGATTTGCCGGGGATTTCCTTTAAGGCCCTCCGTTATGATGGATGCCAAGGAAATGACCAGGATAGCGCCGCTTGCCAACTGACCACGTTCATCGGTCTCAACGAGCTTCTCAATGTTGGCAAAGCCAAACACTTCATAGCGATTCTGTTGCCGGAATCGCTCGAATTCTTGCTGAATCGCTACGAAGCTTTTGGGCATGAACCGCTGGGCATAAAGCAGGCTCATGTATGTTTCCACCTCGTGATCGGTCAGCCGGGGTAAGTTATAGGGTATTTGGATGAGTTTTTCCAGGTAGTCCGTCACAATCCGCTGGTTTGCATCGTCGTTAGCTGGATTCCGCGCTGCAAGATATTCGCGACTGTACCGGTGTTCGATGGCGTGTCGTACGATACGCGGGTCTGCTCCAATGATGAAGGCGGTCTTTTCTACGTTTAGAAAGAGCTTAATTGCTTCTAGGTTTTCAATAATCCTTTCATGCGTACATCGGTCGAGATCATCAATAATAACCACCAATTTCTTAATGTTTGATTGATCCAACATCTTCTTAAAGTCGGTCCGAAATTCACGGATGGCTGCATGGTCGTCATCGTCGTCCTTTTTCTTCTTCATAATTTCCTCTAGGAACTTGCCAGCGTCCTCCCCTTGTAGTTTTTTCACGAGATCATCCCCTGAAATCTTGCCAAATTCGGAGGTCATGAAAGGAATAAGCGAAAGGCCCCCTGAAAAATAAGCTGCAGCGGTAGGAAGGGCAATTTTTTTAAATCCAAGGCTCAAAACACGCATCCAGTTTACCGATTTGAGCAGTTTAGTTGTTTCCGTTTTGATTTTGGCACTCAACTTTTTATTCTGCTCAAACTTTTGAATGATACTTTCCAACAGGGCGGCTTTCGCATCGTCGTATCCTTCGAAAGTCCAACCATTAAAATAGATCACCAGGGTGTCATCTTTTAGGTCGTCCCCGGTTCCCTTGAGTTCATTGTAGATAATCTGTAAGATGCTGGATTTGCCGCTTCCCCAGTCCCCAAAAATGCCAATGCTAACAGGAAGTATCGAATCATCTTTGATCACATCCAAGATCAGATCGACATGTACTTTGAAACCTAAAAGGTCTACTGCCGTTTCATTATCAGCCCACATATTGAAAAAGTAATATATATGAATTTGCGAATCGGTGTAAGTTGGTAAAAAAAATCAATGTCATCAACCCGTGTTTATACCCTTTTTTTTGCCGTTCGTGGTGTAGCGGGAGGACAAAACGCCGTTTGTATACCTGTAGAAGTTGCGACTGATGGGTGGTTCACGCGAAAATAGGATCGCCTAGGTGCTTGCAAATACAATCAAGGAAAATAACGACAAATCCTGTAAATTTGAAAACTACAATAGGCCTCTCCGGTCGACTGTATTTAGCTATTTGATCTGCTGAAAGAAAGAGGAAAAACAAAGGCCGCAAGCTGTCCATTTCAGGCGATGTTAGGCACAATGTTAGGCACAAACGAAAAAAGCACCTAGCAATATTCTGCTAAGTGCTTCATTTTCTGAGTGGGAGTTGACGGGTTCGAACCGCCGACCCTCTGCTTGTAAGGCAGATGCTCTGAACCAGCTGAGCTAAACTCCCTTTTTCCTTTAACAGATTGGTTTTCTGAAGAAAGGAGTGCAAAGATAAGGGTAAGATCGGAATCGGAAAAAAATTTTCCAGGATTTTTTCGGGCGCCGGGTCGGGGCTAAGGGCTTATTGGGCTTTCCAGGTGTTGTTGCCGCGGTTGGCGTCGGGCAGGACGTGATCGGGATCGAGGGTGACGGCGGCGAGGGGCTGGGTGGCGGTGAAGCGCAGCGTGCGCGTGCCGGACTGCAGCCAGGTCTCGACGGGGAGGGCAATGCGTTGTTTGGAGCCGTCCTTCCAGGTCAGCTCGAGGGTGAGGGGCAAGGCCATGCGGTCGAGGTTGGCGATGGTTATGGCGACCTGGGTGGGATCGGTGGCCGGAGCAGCGGTGGCTCCATTACCGGCGGTACTGGCGGAGGGGGTAATGCCGGGGCTTGGGTTGTCAACGCTCTGGACGGCGACGTCGAAGTTCCAGTTGTGCAGGTACCAGCCGCGCCAGAACCAGGAAAGGTCTTCGCCGGCCTCGTTGTCCATCATCTTAAAGAAGTCATAGGGGCCGGGATGACGGTAGGCCCAGGCCTGGATATAGCGGCGGAAGGCATAGTCGAAGCGGTCGCGGCCGAGGATCTGCTCCCGCAGAAGGACGAGGCCCAGTGCGGGTTTGAAATAGACCATAGGATGGCGGTATTTCTCGGGGATGCCGTCGGCGCGGGTCATCATCACCGGGGCCTGCGGGTCTTTGATCGTGGGCAGGATCTCATCGACGGGATTGCCGCCGCCGGGAGCGTATTCGCCGTCGCGTTTGGGCGCGTATTCGCCCTTGTTGAATTCGTCGGAGGCGTAGATGTCGATAAACGTATTAAAGCCTTCGTCCATCCAGGCGTAGGTGCGCTCGTCCGAGCCGACGATCATGGGGAACCAGTTGTGGCCGATCTCGTGGGCGGTGACCCAGAACAACTCCTTGCCTTTATCGTTGATGCCGTCGAAGACGATACCGGGGTACTCCATGCCGCCGGCCATGCCCGCCTCATTGATGGCTACCGGGTAGGGGTATATGAACCATTGCTTCGAGAAATACTCGATCGACCCCTTGAGGTATTCCGTGGCGCGCCCCCAGGCGTCGGGTCCGGCGCTTTCCACAGGGTAGACCGACATGGCCAGCGACTTCTTTCCTCCCGGGAGATTGACACGGGCGGCGTCCCAGATATAAGCGCGGGAGGCGCCAAAGGCGACGTCGCGGGTGTTGTTCATCTTGAAATGCCAGGTGAGGACGCCATTGCGGCTCCCATGAGCGGTCTGGCCGCCGCTACGCACGGGGCGGTCGGCGGGGTTACCGATCTCCGCGGCATCGCGGATCATCACCGTCCGGTCGCTGGTACGAGCCTTTGCGAGGCGCGCCTGCTGGGCAGCCGTCAGGACTTCCTGCGGGTTGACGAGCTCGCCCGAGCCGGCGACAATCATATCCGCCGGAACGGTAACGCGGTAATCGAAGTCCCCGTATTCGTCGTAGAATTCGCCTGACCCGAGGAAGGGCAGGGTGTTCCAGCCACTGCGATCATCGTATACTGACATCCGCGGATACCATTGTGCCACTTCAAAGATCTTCCCATTGCGGGTGGGGAAACAATCGGTGCGGTTGCCAAACTCGCCGGGGATGGTGTATTTGTACCGGATCAGGATGCTGACGCGGCCGCCTTTTGCCGGCAGGGCCTGTTTCAACCGGATCTGGAGCCGGGTATCGGTGACCGTGTAGTCGGCGTCGACGGTGGTTGCGCCCTGTTGAACCTTGACCGACTGGAGCTGGTAGCCATCGGTATGGCCGCCCGCCGTGAAGGTCGTAAAGTAATTGGAACGGGCGTCGGCGCGATAGGTCTGCTGATCGAGATAGAGCCAGAGGGTATGAAGGGTATCGGGGCTGTTGTTGGTATAGTGGATGGCTGCGCTGCCTTCGAGCTGGTTCTTCAGGGTGTCCAGGGAGACAGCGAGCGTGTAATCGGCACGGTTCTGCCAGTACGTGGAAGAGGGAGCGCCGTTGGCGCCGCGCGTGGCCAGGTGGAGATCGCCGTAGAAGCCGGGTGCAAAGAGGGCTTGCGGATCATAGGCGCCGGAATTGATCTGTTCCGGGAGGCCGGCGGCGGTTTGAGCGGATGCGGCCATGGTGATGGAAAGGACCAGCGTGAGAAGGGACAGTTTGCGCATGAGATCGATTTTCGATGGCAAATCTATGTATATTTACTCCATATATGGAAAATCTGAGCGGCTATTGCAAGGTTGTCGCGGGCATGGACAAGGAGAACGTCCATGTACATTATCACGACAACGAATATGGCTTTCCGATCGAGGATGACAACCACCTGTTTGCCCGCCTCATCCTCGAGATCAACCAGGCCGGACTGTCCTGGACGACGATCCTCAACAAGAAAGACAATTTTTTCAAGGCTTTTGACCATTTCGATATCGACAAGGTCGCGCGTTATGGGGACAAGCAGCGGGAGCGGCTGCTGGCCGATGCGGGGATCATCCGCAACCGGCTCAAGATCGACGCGACGATCGACAACGCCAAAAAGATAAAGGAGATCCAGAAGGAGTTCGGCTCGTTCAAGAACTGGCTCGACGAACATCATCCGCTGACCAAGGAAGAGTGGGTGAAGCTGTTCAAGAAGACGTTCCGGTTCACGGGCGGCGAGATCGTGGGCGAATTCCTGATGAGCACGGGTTACCTGCCCGGGGCGCATGTCGAAGGCTGCACCATCTATAAAAAAGTGTTGAAGCAGAAGCCCGCATGGGCAAAGAAGGAGAAGAAGAAATGAAGCGATGGCTGCGATGGGCCGAGTGGCTTCTTCTCGCCTGGATACTGGGTCATCTAATCTATACCTGCGTCGACGGCTTGCGTCCCTATCGCGGCGACGCCGATATCGCCGTCGTGCTGGGCAACCGGGTCCTGCCCGACAGTACGCTCTCTCCCGTGCTGGAAGCCCGTGTCGACAAGGCGCTCGAGCTGTACCGAAACGGCCGGGTGCCCCGGATCATGGTGAGTGGCGGCAACGGACATACTACGAAACCGGGCCGGGTGCCGGAAGGCATGGCGATGAAACTGTACCTGGTGGCGCATGGAGTACCGGCGAGCCGGGTCATCGAAGACAATGATGGAGAGAATACCTACCTGACCGCGAAGGATCTCATACCCGTGGCCGACAGCCTGCATCTTCATTCGGCGATCGTGGTGTCGAGCTTTTATCATCTCACCCGCACGAAATACATCATCCGCAAGCTGGGTTTCCACAATGTCCATAGCGTTGCCGCCAGCGGCTTTTTCGTCGGCGACGATCTGTTCGGGCTGCTCCGGGATTGCGTCGCCTTTTACAAGTATGTGCTTGTGTATTAGTTGAGCTGGACGACCGGGAGGCGGTAGTGAAGGCCGTCGACCATGAACAGCTCATCGATCTCGTAGGTCCAGTATTTGAAGAGGGGTGAGCGGGAAAGGTATTTTTCAACGGTTTCCTTGTCTTCGGCCGAGAAAGTGATCCAGACGCGCTGGGTCTCCATCGTCACGACGTAGTGATCGATGACGCCCTGTTCTATCAAGCGGTTGATGTAGGTGCGATGCGGCGGTACCAGCGCTGCAAATTCATCGTTCATCTCAAATTGTATGGTCACCTGGAATTTTCGCATAGATTCTCCTTAACTAAAGATAACAAAACTTTGGCGCCTTTGTTCGGCGCCGGGGGGTGGGGGAGCGGCCGCTATAATTGTAGTACGCGGGGAATGCGGCGGCGGTTGCCTACAGTGTCCAATCGAGGATCTGATTGGCCCATTCCTCACGGTAGGGGGTGGTCACCTTGATATAGTTGTCGGTGTAGCCTTCCATCATCGGCGTCCTTACATGTCCTTCCAACAGCACTTTGCGGGTCTGGCCTTCATGGCGCCGGACGAAATCCTGCATTTTACGGTAGGAGAGATTGCGGAGGATCTTGTTCCGCTCGTTGCGCACGGCGATGGGAACGACGGGGGTGATCTCGAGGGCTTTTGTCTTATCGCGTTCGGAGTAGGTGAAGACGTGGAGATAGCTGACGTCCAGGTCAACGAGAAAGTCAACCGTTTCGCGGAAATGTTCGTCCGTTTCACCCGGAAATCCGACGATGACGTCAACGCCGATGGCACAATGCGGCATGACGCTTTTTATCCTTTGCACTCTTTCCGCATAGAGCTCCCGTTTGTAGCGGCGGCGCATCCCGGCGAGGATGCGATTGCTGCCGCTTTGCAGGGGAATGTGAAAGTGGGGCATGAAGCGCCGGCTGGCCGCTACCCAGTCGATCATTTCGGGGGTGAGGAGGTTGGGCTCGATGGAGGAGATGCGGTAGCGGTCGATGCCGTCGATGGTGTCGAGGGCTTGCATCAAATGAAAGAAATTTTCATTTGATGTTTTGCCGAAGTCGCCGAGGTTGACGCCGGTCAGTACGATCTCGCGGACGTCCCCGCGCGTGGACAGTTCCCGGACGGTTTCGACCGTTTTTGCGATGCTGTCGCTGCGGCTGGCGCCCCGGGCCATCGGAATGGTGCAGAATGAGCAGCTGTAGTCGCAGCCGTCCTGGACCTTGAGGAAGGTGCGGGTGCGGTCGCCAAGGGAATAGGAGGGATGGAAGCCGGTGACGGTCTCGATGTCGCAACTGCAGATGGTTGCCCGGCCGTTCCTGTTGGCGGCACCGGGGACGAGGTCGCGGAGATGACTCGCCAGGTTGAACTTTTCGGCGGCGCCCAGGACGAGGTCGACACCGGGGATGGCGGCGATCTCGGCCGGTTTGAGCTGAGCATAGCAACCCATGATCACCACGGCGCTGTCGGGGGCCTGGCGGCGGATCTTACGGACGAGATAACGGCATTCCTTATCGGCATTATCGGTGACGCTGCAGGTGTTGATCACATAGACGTCGGCAGTGTCGTCAAATTCCTTTCTGACGAATCCTTCGGTCTCGAGCAGCCGGGAGATGCCGGAGGTCTCCGAGAAGTTGAGCTTGCACCCGAGGGTGTGGAAGGCGACGGTTTTATGTGACAAAGCGGCGTCCATGCTTGATGAGCCGGCAAAGATACTATATTTGGAGGGTATGGTAAAACCCCTGGCGCGGATAGCGCTGCTTCCTTTCCGGTTCATCTATTGCCTTTATGCGCTGCTGCTTTTCATCGCGGGAATGATCTGCGTTTTACCTTTTGTGGCTTTTTTTTCGTTTTTTGGAGCGCGATGGGGCGGGAACCGGATCTACCGGGTCTGCCGTTGGTGGGATGTGGCCTGGCTGACGCTGGTCGGCATCCGGCATCAGAATGTTTATGAGTCGAGGCCTGATCCGGGACGGCAGTATATTTTCATCGCCAACCATATCAGTTACCTGGATATCCCGATGATCCTGCGGGCCATCACCCGGGATTCCATCCGTGTTTTAGGTAAGGTAGAGATGGCGAGGATCCCTCTTTTTGGGTATATCTACAGCCGGGCGGTGGTGCCGGTCGACCGGCGGAGCGCTCAGGATCGCAGCCGGAGTGTCCGGGAGCTGAAGAATGTGTTATCCATGGGCGTGTCTGTTTTCATTTTCCCCGAGGGGACTTTCAACGAGACGGGGCGGCCGTTGAAAACATTCTTTGACGGGGCGTTCCGCATAGCGATCGAAACTCAGACGGCGCTGCAGCCGATCCTGTTTTTGGGCACCTACGACCTGATGCATTACCGAAGCATTTTCTCGCTGCGGCCGGGCAAATTCCGCTCGGTCTTTCTGCCGGCGGTGGAGGTGGAGGGGCTCGGGATGGATCATCTGCCGGCTTTGAAGGAGCGGGTGTATCGGCTGATGGAGGCGGCGTTGATGAGGTATGGCGCGCCGTGGGTGGTCGGCACTTGGCCGGCCGTTGCCGATACGCCAAAAACTTCGTAGGTTTAGGATATGCGCACGAAAATGCTTGGATGGATCCCGTTTGCCTTTCTCGCCACGGCGGTGGGGCTTTACCCGCTGATCTACTTTATCCTGGACATGCATGATAAGGGCTTACTCACCAGCAAACCCGCGGCCTTGCAAGTCGACCCGGCCTGGCATCTTGCTTTTTATACGCATATCAGTTTTGGCGGCATCGCCTTGCTGACCGGTTGGTCGCAGTTCAGCCCAAGATTGAGGGGACGGTATCTAAATATACACCGGTGGCTGGGGCGCGTCTATCTTATCGCCGTTGGATTTGCGAGCCTGGCGGGACTATATTTATCTTTCTTTGCCACAGGAGGGATCATCTCCTCGACGGGTTTTGGGACGCTGGCGCTGCTCTGGCTGGGTTCGGCCATTCAGGCCTACCGCAGCATCCGCAACCTGGATATCGACCGGCACAGGGAATGGATGATCATCAATTATTCCCTCACCTTCGCCGCCGTTACACTACGCATCTGGCTTCCTATTCTGCAAATCCTCGTTTTTCATGAGTTTATCACCCCTTATCGCATCGTCGCGTGGTGGTGCTGGGTGCCGAACCTGGTGGTTGCGTTATTGATTATTCGCAAGCGACATACGGTGGCAAAGGCGTAAATTTGTGCCCTTTATGTACGCAGAAGTTATCATCCCCCTGGCATTGCCCAGAAATTATACCTGGAATGTACCCGAACAATGGCGTGGGGCGGTCCGGGAGGGTTGTCGTGTGGAAGTAGAGCTGCGGAATAAGAAATATGCGGGGATCGTCAAACGACTGCATACCGATAAGCCCGCTTCTTTCGAGCCGAAGGCCATCGGCAACGTCCTCGATAACGAACCGGTCATCCATCCGGCGCAAGCCAAACTTTGGGAATGGATATCCAACTACTATCTCTGCAGCGAAGGAGAAGTGATGGCGGCGGCATTGCCGGCGCATTTCAAGTTGTCGAGTGAAACCATCCTGGTATTCAACGAAGAGGCCGGCGAGGATTTCAACCACCTGGACAACGATGAATTTGTCGTGGCCGAAGCGCTGCATATCAAGAAGGAGCTGAAGCTGACCGATGTTCAGCAACTGTTGGATTCCTCCCATGTCTATCCCGTGATCAAGCGGCTGATCGAAAAGAAGATCTGTTTTGTCTGGGAGTCGCTGAAGGAAAGCTATAGTCCCAAGAAAGAGAATTACGTGGTGCTGAACCCGGAATATGACAACGAGGACAAGTTGGCCGAGCTGCTCAACAACTGGGGCCGGGCGCCTAAGCAAATGGAATTGTTGCTTGCCTACCTGCACCTGGTCAAGACCGAGGGAGACGTCACGCGGGCGGAACTGCTGAAGAAGGCAGGGGCTTCGGATGCGCAGTTAAAGGGGCTTGCCGATAAGGGCATCCTGCGGATCGAGCAGCGGGTGGTGGACCGGATCCATTACCTGCCTAAGGACATCCGTATCGATTTCGAGCTGACGGCCGCGCAGCAACGCGCATACGAAGCAGTAAACGCCGTCTTTGAACAGAAGTCTGTCTGTCTTCTCCATGGGGTCACCTCGAGCGGAAAGACGCAGGTGTATATCCGGCAGATGGAGCAGGTGATCCGCCGGGGACAACAGGTGCTGTACCTGCTGCCGGAGATCGCGCTAACGGCGCAGATCATCCGCCGGCTAAAGCAGCATTTTGGCGGGTTTATCGGCATCTATCATTCGAAATTCAATCAAAACGAGCGGCTCGAGATCTGGAATAAGATCCGTACGGGGGAATTGAAGATCATCCTGGGGGCCCGTTCGGCGTTGTTCCTGCCGTTCAACGACCTGGGGCTTGTCGTGACCGACGAGGAGCACGACCCTTCGTATAAACAGCAGGAACCGGCGCCGCGTTATCATGCGCGGGACGCGGCGATCTACTATGCCTCGCTTTTTGGGGCAAAGGTGCTGCTGGGCAGCGCCACCCCTTCGGTAGAGACCTATTACAATGCGACCACGGGGAAATATGGGCTGGTGGAATTGATGGAGCGGTATGGGATGGGGAAGTTGCCGGAGATCCAGATCGTGGATACGAAGGCGTTGCGGTGGCTGAAAGTGGCGGAAAAAAAGAAAGAGGAACCCTTTGCCGGTGCATCCTGGTTGACGGATGCGGGAGCGGCCGGCGGCCCGAAGACGGCGATGCGTGACAATGAGCCGCGCGAGGCGGCTACGGGCGCGAGGGATAACGGCAAGCCGATCCTGAGCCCGGCGCTGCACAACGCCATCGAGCGGACGCTGGCGGCGGGAAAGCAGGTCATCCTTTTTCAGAACCGGCGGGGCTATTCGCCTTACCAGGTCTGTGAGGTCTGCGGCTGGATCCCGCAGTGCCGGTATTGCGACGTGTCGTTGAATTTCCACAAGCTGACCAATAAATTGCATTGCCACTACTGCGGTACGGTCTATCCACCGGTGAATACCTGCGCCGCCTGTGGCAACCACCGTTTTGTCCAACGGAATTTCGGGACGGAGCGGATCGAGGAATACCTGGAAGAGGTGTTCCCGAAGGCGAAAGTGGCGAGGATGGATATCGACAGCGTGCGGGGCAAGACCGCGCATGACACCCTTATCCAGCAGTTCGAGCAGGGGAGGGTAGATATCCTTGTCGGGACGCAGATGGTGGTGAAGGGCCTGGATTTTGAGAATGTCAACATAGTGGGTATCCTGGATGCCGACAGCCTGCTGCATTTTGCCGACTTCCGGGTCAATGAACGGGCCTTCCAGCTGATGGAGCAGGTGAGCGGCCGGGCAGGGCGAAAGGATGCGGATGGGCTGGTGCTGATCCAGGTGGCGGATACGGCCAACCCGGTCTTAGGCTATGTGCAGGCGCATGATTACGGCCTTTTTTTCCGGCATGAGATCGCTGCCCGCCAACAATTCGGTTACCCGCCCTTTACCCGCGTGATCCGGGTGACCTTCCGGCACCGGGATAAGGAGGTGGTGCAGTCGGCGGCTCAATTCTTTGCCAATAACCTGAAAAAAGACTTTGGCCCCTGGCTGGTGGGGCCGGCCGAGCCGGTGATCGGGCGGATCCGCAATCAGTACCTGATGGAGCTGCTGCTAAAGCTGCCGAAAGACGGGCATACCATCGCCTTTGCCAAGCAGGTGATCCAGCAGCAGACGGCGATCGTGCAGAATGCGCGGCATTGGCGAAGCGTGGTGATGATCCCGGATGTGGACATGATCTAAAATTTGTATTATGATAGCTATTGTCGAAAATGCTTCCCTGAAGACATACAATACCTTTGGACTTGACGTGAAGGCCCGATGGCTTGGCCGGTTCGGGTCCGCCGATGAGTTGGCTGAAGCGGTGGAATGGGCCGGCGGACGGCCGATGATGGTGCTGGGAGGCGGGAGCAATGTGCTGTTCCGCGGGAATTTTGACGGCGTTGTGCTGCTCAACGAAATCAAGGGGATTGAGCTGGTCAACGAGGACGAGGACTACGTGTATGTACGGGCGGGGGCGGGGGAGAACTGGGACGGGCTGGTGCAGTATTGCATCGGCCGCGACTGGGCGGGGTTGGAGAATCTCTCGCTGATCCCGGGGAATGCCGGGGCGGCGCCGATGCAGAATATCGGGGCTTATGGGGTCGAAATCCGGGATGTGTTCTGGGAATTGGAGGCCTGGAATCTTGCCAAACGCAGGGTGCGAACCTTTACGCCGGTCGACTGTGAGTTTGGATATCGGGAGAGTGTTTTCAAGGGTCGACTGAAGGGGCAGTTTGTGATCTTAAATATTGTTTTGCGGCTGCGCAAAGAGCCCATTTTTCATACTTCGTATGGGGCACTCCGACAGGAGCTGGGGGATCGCAGGCTGAGTATCCGGGCTATTTCGGAGGCGGTGATCCGAATACGGCGGTCGAAGCTGCCGGACCCCGCGGAGATTGGCAATGCGGGGAGCTTTTTCAAGAATCCGACGGTGAAAGTGAGGGTATTTGAAGAGCTGAAAGGGAAATTTCCAGAGATTGTTGGCTATCCATCCGAGGGGGGAAACGTGAAACTGGCCGCGGGCTGGCTGATCGAACAATGCGGCTGGAAGGGTTTTAGAAGCGGGGATGCGGGGGTACATGCGCGGCAGGCGCTGGTGCTGGTGAATTATGGGAACGCCACGGGAGAAGAGATCTATGCCTTAAGCAAAGCGGTCCTGCAGAGTGTGCAGGACCGCTTTGGGGTTACGTTGGAACGGGAAGTGAATATAATATAGGGTCGCCTGCCCGCCGGCGCTTGTTGTTTAATTGAAATCGTCGCTTTCGAGATCGTCTTCTTCCGAGCCGAAGCTGCTGCTGGAGGAGCCGAGGTTGACCATGGAACCGATCAGGTCCTTGAACTCGATCTTTCCTTCCACCACTTTTTTACTGATCAACGAATAGGCCGCGAGGCCATGGAGCACGAATTCCATGAGCAGGGCCGATTCGCGTTCATTGGCGTGCTTGAAGTATTTCTTCACGAGCGCATGCAGCCCATCCACTTTATACAGCTGCTGGATCTTCTCCGAGTCGGGCGTGTTGAAGAACAGGTTGAGATGATTGCCCTTGTCGAACCAATGGGTGATGGGCCGGAAGGGATTATCCTCACGGGTGTCTGCCTTCCGCTTCTTCAACTGATCGGGGTTCGGAAAGTAATTGATGAACTGGGTGCGGAAGGCCTTTTCCAGCAGATTGAAGGCTACCTGGTAGGGCCCTTCCTGTTCGCCTTCGTAGACCAATTCGATCTTCCCGGTGATGGAGGGGATGATGCCGACGAGATCGCTCATCCAGACGGGCGTTTCCTTCTCGTTGTTGAGGATGGCGCGGCGTTCGGCGGCGCTGACGGCGTTCTCAAAGGCGGCGATGGTCAGACGGGCGGAGACGCCGCTTTTCTTGTCGACGTATTCGCTGCTTCGGGCCTCGAAGGAGACCTGTTCGATGAGGCGTTTGACCAGGTCGCTGATGATCACCCGGCCTTTTTGCTCCTCGTGGATGTCGGCTTCCTGTTCGGTGATGGCCAGGGCTGTCTCGATATTCCGGGGATAGTGGGTGAGGATCTGGCTTTCGATACGATCCTTGAGGGGTGTCACAATGGAGCCCCGGTTGGTGTAGTCCTCGGGGTTGGCCGTGAAGACGAAGAGCATATCGAGCGACATCCGGAGCTTGAAGCCACGGATCTGAATGTCGCCTTCTTCTAAAATATTAAACAAGGAAACCTGTATACGAGCTTGTAAATCAGGTATTTCATTGATAACAAAAATGCCCCGGTTGCTCTTTGGGATGATCCCGAAGTGGATGACCTCCTCATCGGCGAAGTTGAGGCGGAGATTGGCGGCCTTGATCGGGTCGATGTCCCCGATCAGATCGGCGACACTGACGTCGGGGGTGGCCAGCTTTTCGCCATAGCGTTCGCTGCGATGCAGCCAGGAGATCGGGGTGTCGTCGCCCTTGGAGGCAACGAGGTTACGGGCGAACTTGGAGATGGGCCGGAAAGGATCGTCGTTTATTTCGCTTCCCGTGACGAAGGGGACCCATTCGTCGAGCAGGTCGGTCATCTGCCTGGCCATTCTCGTCTTGGCCTGTCCGCGGAGACCGAGGAACAGGATATTGTGGCGGGACAGGAGGGCCCGTTCCGTGTCCGGGATAACCGAATCCTCATAGCCAACGATGCCCGGAAAAGTAGTTTCTTTATTCTTTAGTTTGCGGATCAGATTTTCCCGTATCTCTTCTTTTACGGATCGGTTCTTATAGCCGGCTTTTTTCAGTTGTCCTAATGTCGTGATCTTTGTGATGTCCATTTAGTTTTTTTAGATGTGTTCTCTCTAGTAGACCGTTTTTCGTTTTCCCGATTCGAAGTCACGGAAGATGAAGCTGCCGAGACGGTCGAGGGAGGCGAAGAAGGCCTTGCCGTTATTGGTTTCAGTAAACTCGTTCACGAATCGCTGCAGATAAGGGTCGCTGGCGATCATGAAGGTCGTGATGGGAATCTTCAGTTTTTTGCATTGTGCGGCCAGGTTGAGGCAGCGGGAAGTGATCTTCCGGTCGAGCCCGAAGCTGTTCTTGTAATATCGTTTCCCGACTTTCAGGCAGGTGGGTTTCCCATCGGTGATCATGAAGATCTGCTTGTTGGCGTTTCTGCGGCGCCTCAGTATGTCCATGGCCAGTTCCAGGCCGGCCACTGTATTCGTATGGTAGGGACCTACCTGCAAGTAAGGGAGATCTTTTATTTCTACCGGCCAGGCGTCGTTGCCGAAGACGACGATGTCGAGCGTGTCCTTTGGATATTTTGTCGTGATCAGCTCGCTGAGGGCCATGGCTACTTTTTTGGCGGGCGTGATCCGGTCCTCGCCGTACAGGATCATCGAGTGGGAGATGTCGATCATCAGCACGGTAGAGGTCTGGGCCTTGTAGTCCGTCTCGCGGATCTTCAGGTCATCTTCCTGCATATTGAAGGCCTCGATACCGTGGTTGATCTGGGCGTTGCGGATGGATTCGGTGAAGTCGATCTGTTCCAGCTGGTCGCCGAACCGGAAGGGACGGGTCTCGGGATTCGCCTCGTCGCCGCCACCCGGCTTGTAGGTGTTGTGATTTCCCTGTTTTGTCTTTTTCAACTTTCCGAATATCTCTTCCAGCGAGCGGCGGCGGATACCCTGCTCCGTTTTTGGCGTGATGGTGATCTCCCCGGTCTGTTTGTTATCGTCGATGTATCCTTTGTCTTTCAGGTCTTCGATAAAATCCCCCATGCCATATTCGTCGTCGCTCAGCTGGTATTCTTTATCCAGCTGGTTCATCCATTGCAACGCTTCGCCCACGTCCCCGTTCGTGTAGCTGAGCAGCTGCATGAAAATGTCGAGCAACTGATCGAACTTGGGCTTGCTTTCGTCGTTGGGATCATAGTTTTTGAAGTGGTAGCCTATCATTTGATACAATTTACACCATTTGGTCTAAACTAAAAACCCGCCAGAGGCGGGTTTTGTTCAACGTCTTATTTAGCAGGCTGCTGAACCTGTGAGGGCTTTGCATGCCCGAACTGTTTATCCCAGTCATCCAGCTGCAGTAGCATCTGGAAGGTGCTTAAGATATCCTGTGCGATGGACCCTCCCTGGCGATCGGAGAGGTTCCCGCCTTTGCCCTGCAGGGCCATTTGGGCGTTGACGGCCAGCTGTTCGTTGGACATCGGTTCGCCGAGGGAGGCGTAGTAGCGCATTTGCTGGTTGAGATCTTTTTTCACGGAGGCCGAGACCTTTTGGGCGAGGGTAAGGTCACCCGACTGGTAGCTGGCCAACAGGAAGCTCATCGAGATGCGATCGTGCTGGTTGCTGCGGTTGGAGGTCATCCCGTAGGGGAAATTCGGCTCGTAGACATTCTTGTCGAAATGTTCGAGGATGTTCTTTGCCGAATCCTTTTTCCCTTCCGCGATGAGGCTCAGCGCCAACTGGGCGTGGGCCGCGCGTAGGGTGTTGAGATGGCGGCGGTTCTCCTCGTCGTAATAGACGCCGGGGGTGATGGCGTTGCCATAGGAGAACTTGGTCATGATGTTGTCGTAGGCCACGGGATTGTTATAGAACCCAAAATTGGAATTCTTGCTTTCGACCGGGACGAGGCGGCCGGCGAGGCCATCCTGCCGGATGTACTTTGTCAGGCCGAGGTCTTCCAGCTCGTAGGTGGAGTTGAAGCAGATGGGGCGTTGCCACTTGTTGGCGGCGATGATCGCCAGGACGGCCAGCTCGTTCTTGAACAGGTAGTTCTTGTTCTTGGAAATATCGAGCTGGAGCTGGCTGAGGACGCTGTCGCCGGCCTGAACGGTCCCGTTGCTGCGGACGAGACTGGAGTCCACGGGGACGGACAGCTTGCGGGTCGGCAGGAAGTTGTATACGTCCCCATCATCGGAGGAGGTCTGGTAGCGCGAATCATCGCTGCCGACCACGTTCTTGAGGACGTCGTATAGGTCGTAGTATTTGTTCTGGTCGAAGCCGTTCAGCGCGTTGATGACGACGGCGTCGCGGGTATTACCCTGGATCTGCTCGGGGGTAAAGATCACGTCCGTCGGGCCACTCTTGTTTACCTTATAGCGTAACTGATTGATATACCAGTCAGTGCCCAGCAGGCTGTAGTTCATTACCCGGACGTCGGGGCGGATGCCTTCCACTTCCTGGGCGTACCAGAGGGGGTAGGTATCGTTGTCGCCAAAGGAGAAGAGGATCGCGTTGGGCGGGCAGGACTCGAGGTAGTCGCGGCCGATGTCGCGGGCCAGCGTTTTCTTGCTGCGGTCGTGGTCGTCCCACTCCTGGCTGCCCATCAACACCGGTACGCCAAAGAAACAGAGACCGGCGGCGGCATAGCCCGCCATTGCCGGGGATGTTTTGAAGGCCGATTGCCCCAGGATATCCTTTACCCAGAGGACCCCCAGCCCGATCCAGATCGCAAAGGCGTAGCAGGCGCCGGCATAGGCATAGTCCCGTTCGCGGGGCTGGTAGCCCGCCTGGTTCAGGTAGACCACGATGGCGAAGCCCGTGAAGAAGAACAGCAGGCCCGTCACCCAGAAATCGCCCTTGTTGCGGGTGGCCTGGTAGACCAGCCCGAGGAGGCCCAGGATAAAGGGCAGGAGGTACATCCGGTTATAGGATTTATTATTGGCGCGGATCGAGTCCGGCATTTTGCTCTGATCTCCATACATCATATTATCGATGAAGGAGATGCCGGTGATGAAATTCCCGTCGCGGATATTGCCGAAACCCTGTAGGTCATTCTGCTTCCCCGAGAAGTTCCACATGAAGTAGCGGAGGAACATGACCCCGTTCTGGTATTTAAAGAAATACCGGAAGTTGTCCAGCATGGTGGGATTGTCGCCTTCGGCGACATTGCCGAAGGTGCGATAGCAGTCGATCTGGCCGCGGTCGTTGCCGCCGTCCCACATGCGCGGGAAGATATGAGCGGAGGGGGTATTGCCCCAGTCGGTGCTGTAGACCTTTCCGGCCACTTCGTATTTCTCTTTTCCTTTCGCATAAAGAGGACCTGCGGGAACCCGGGGGGCGCGGTCCTGGAAGTCCGGACCATAGAGAATGGGCCAGTCGCCGTATTGGTCGCGGCTGAGATAGCCCACGAGGCTGACGGGATTGTCGACATTGTACATATCCACCCCAGGGTCGGCATTACTACGGATCATGGTGGTGAAGTAGGTGGAATAGCCGAGGAGCATAAAGGCGAAGCACCAGAGGGCGATCTTGAATTTCGGCAGGACGTCGCCTGTGATGAAATAACCTGCTACCCAGGCGGCTGCCAGCCCAAGGATCAGCATCAGGAAGCGGGTGCCGCCCGATCCATTGAAAATGACCGGAAGCATGATGATGAGCACGAATGCCGCGATCCAGAGGCGGATGCGGTTGGCCGTGACCGTCTGGTTCTTGAAGCTGAGGCCCCAGACCAGAAGAGCGGCCAGTAAAAAGAAATAGACCCCGAAGCCGGAGAAGAAGGGCAGGCTGAGGGAATTGACAAAGAAGATGTCGAGAGCTCCGGCGCCTTTGATGGTATACTGGATCACGACGATCTGTACGATGCCGGTGATGACACAGCCCATGAGGAAGGCGATGATGGATCCCCAGGTCGTGGGTTTGAAGCGTTTGAAATAATAGACCATCACTATGGCGGGGATGGTCAGGAGATTGAGCAGGTGGACGCCGATGGAAAGGCCCATTACAAAGAAGATGAAGACGATCCATTTATCGGAGCCTTCTTTGTCCGCGTTATGCTCCCATTTCAGGATGGCCCAGAAGACGAGGGCGGTAAAAAAGGCGGAGGAGGCATATACTTCGCCTTCGACGGCGCTGTACCAGAAGGAGTCGCAGAAGGTATAGGCGAGGGCGCCGACGACGCCGGCGGCCATGATACTGAAAGTTTGTTTTGAGTCCGGCTCAACGACGCTGATACCCCCCTGCACCAGCTTACGTGCGAAGTGGGTGATCGTCCAGAACAGGAAGAGGATGGACAGGCCGCTGGCGATAGCGCTCATGAAGTTGACGCCACGGGCGGCGGTGAGCGGGTTGTCGCCGAAGAGGATGATGAAAAAGCGGCCCATGAGCACAAACAGCGGGGCGCCGGGAGGGTGGGGGATCTGGAGCTTATAGCAGCTGGAGACAAACTCGCCGCAATCCCAAAAGCTACCCGTGGGCTCCATGGTCATGACGAAGACGGTGCAGGCGATGAGTCCCACGATCCAGCCGACGATGTTGTTGACTCTGTTAAAACGCATTGTAATTCAAATTTGAAATTAAGGCTTTGGATTTATTTCTGAGGGCGACGGCGGGCCCGCTTTGTACTGTTTTTCGAGATCGGCCATCTGCAGGATCATCCGGTAGGTGGACAGGATGTCGTTGGCAAAATATCTTGCCTGGGCATCGGAGAGATTGCCTCCTTTGCCCTGGATGAGCATCTGGGCGTTGATGGCGAGTTGTTCGTCGGTCATCGGTGATTCGCTGAAGGATGCGTAATAGCGCATCTGCTGGGTCAGATCTTTTTTCACCGAGGCCGCCACCTTATGGGCCAACGTAGTGTCGCCGGCCATATAGCAGGCCTGCAGGAAGTCGAAGGAGAAAAAGTCGTGCAGGTTGCCCTGGTTGGAGGTCATGCCATAGGGCATATTCGACTCGAGGACGTTGCGGTCGTATTGTTCGAGGACACGGCGGGCGGAGTCCTTCTTCCCGGCCATGGCAAGGCTCATGGCCACCTGGGCATGGGTGAATTTGATGCTGTTCAGATGGCGGCGGTTCTCCTCGTCATAATAGACGCCGGGGACGTTGGCGTTGCCATAGGCGAACTTTTCCATGATCGTTTTATAAGCCGCGTCGTTGTCGACCTGGCTGCCTTCGAGAGGAACAAGCTGGTAGACCATCCCGCGAAGCCGGGCATATTTATCCAGCCCGAGACTTTGAAGATCCTGCGGGGAGGTGAAGCAGATGGGACGTTTCCATTTGCTGCCGGCGATGACCGAGAGCATGGCCAGGTCATTTTTGAGCAGGTAATGGCGCTGATCGGGGATGTCGAGATGCAGCTCGGAGAGAACGCTGTCCCCCTCGTGTATGGTGCCGATATTGCGGGCCGCCTGTGCGTCGACGGGGAGCGAGAATTTATGCGCGGGCACCAGGTTGAGGGTCTGGCCGTTGTCTGCGGTCGTGGTAAAGCGCGGGTCGTCGCTGGCGACGACGTCCTTGAGCATGGTATAGAGATCGTAATATTTGCTTTGGTCGAAACCGGGGACGCGGTCGCTGAAATAGGTTACGTTACGCTTGTCGCCCGCGATCTGTTCGGGAGTGAAAATGACGTCCCAGGGGGCGTTCTCGTTGACCTTATACCGTAGCTGGTTCATATACCAGTCCGAGCCGAGGAGCGTATTGACCATCACCCGGACGTCGGGGCGGATGCCTTCCACTTCCTGGGCATACCAGAGGGGGTAGGTGTCGTTGTCGCCAAAGGAGAAAAGGATCGCGTTCGGCGGGCAGGATTCGAGATAGTCCTTTGCGAGGTCGCGGGGAAGGGTCTTCTTGCTTCGGTCGTGGTCATCCCATTCCTGGCAGCCCATGAGTACGGGAACAGTCAAAAAGCAAAGACCGGCAGCGATATAGTCGGCGAGGGCGGGTTGTTTGATCCAGCGGCGACGCTTAAGATTTTCCGCTACGGCGAGGACCCCGAGGCCGATCCATATCGCGAAGGCATATTCCGAACCGGCGAAGGCGTAGTCCCTTTCGCGGGGCTGGAGGCCGGCCTGGTTGAGGTAGATGACGACGGCGAAGCCGGTAAAGAAGAAGAGAAGACCCGCGATCGCGAAGTCGTGCCGGGAACGATACGCCTGAAAGATCAAACCTATAAATCCCAGGATCAGCGGAAGCATGTACATCCGGTTGTAGGACTTGTTCTTCGTATGGATGGTCTCCGGCAGCTTGTTTTGGTCGCCGAGGAAGAAGTTATCGATGAAGGAGATGCCGGTGATGGCGTTTCCGTCGCGGGGGTTGCCGAAGCCTTCGAGGTCATTCTGCTTTCCGGAGAAGTTCCACATGAAGTACCGGCCATACATCCACCAGTTCTGATAGGTGAGGAAGTAGCGGATATTATTCGCCATGGTAGGGTTGTCGCCTTCGGCCACGCCGCCATAGGACTTGTAGGTGTCGACCTCGTGGCGATCGTTCTGCGAGTTCCACATGCGGGGGAAGACGTGGGCCGAGGGGGTATTGCCCCAGTCCTGGATCATCGTCTTGCCGGCCACTTCATATTTATCCTTTCCTTTTACATACAGGTCCGCGCCGTCGACGGTGGGCGCCTGGTCCTGGAAATCGGGGCCATAGAGGATGGGCCAGTCGCCATATTGTTCGCGGCTGAGATAGCCGACGAGGCTAACGGGGTTATCCACATTATACATATCCACCGGCGGGTTCGCATTGCTGCGGATCATGGTGGTGAAGTAGGTGGAATAGCCGAGGAGAACGAAGGCAAAGCACCAGAGTCCCAGTTTGAACCAGGGGAGCGCCTCTTTCTTTATAAAATAACCTGCGACCCAGCCGATGGCCAGGCCGACGAGGATCTTGACGATATAGCCACCGCTGCCATGGGCCGAGCCGATGAGCACGGGGGCGGAGATGACGAGGATGAACGTCATCAACCAGATGCGGATGCGGTTTGCGGTGACGGTGGCTTGCTTGAACAGCAGGCCCCAGGTGAGTAGGGCGGCCAGCGCCAGGAAATAGAAGCTGAAGCCGCTGAAGAAGGGCAGGCTGAGGGAGTTGACGAAAAAGATATCGAAATAGCCGGCGCCTTTGATGGTATACTGGATGATGATGACCTGGACGACGCCGGTGATGGCGCAGCCGGCAACGAAGGCGAGGATGGAGCCCCAGAGGGTGGGCCGGTAGCGTTTGAAGTAGTAGACCATCACGATGGCGGGGATGGTCAGGAGATTGAGCAGGTGGACGCCGATGGACAGACCCATCATATAGAAGATGAAGACGATCCATTTATCGGAGCCTTCCTTGTCCGCGTTATGCTCCCATTTCAGGATGGCCCAGAAGACGAGGGCGGTGAAGAAGGCCGAGGAGGCGTATACTTCGCCTTCGACGGCGCTGTACCAGAAGGAGTCGCAGAAGGTATAGGCGATGGCGCCGACGACGCCGGCGGCCATTATTAAGAAGGTCTGCTGACGATCGGGTTCTGCGTTGGATGCGCTAATGCCCTGACCTGCGTTGCCGGTCCGGGGCCGGGTAACGATCTTCCGCGCGAAGTGGGTGATGGTCCAGAAGAGGAAGAGAATGGACATGCCGCTGGCCAGGGCGCTCATGAAGTTGACGCCGCGGGCGGCGGTACGGGGGTTGTCCCCGAAGAGAATGATGAAGAAGCGGCCCATCAGGGCGAAGAGCGGGGCGCCCGGGGGGTGGGGGATCTCGAGTTTAAAGCAGCTGGAGATGAATTCGCCGCAGTCCCAGAAGCTGCCGGTCGCCTCCATGGTCATGACATATACGGTTGTTGCGAACAGGCCTACGATCCATCCGGTGATATTGTTGATCTTGTTGAAGCGCATGGTGGGCGGTTTCTACGTTTTGGGCACGAATTAAGGCCAATTAGTGGAATTTTCCGAATATGAGGGGGCTTTTTTTGCTAAAACTGTGTTATTCAGTCCTATTCAAAGAACACCTTGACTGTCTGGTAAAAAAGCCGGCTTTGCTGATGCTGGGACTGCTCGGTAAAGTCCTGCAGGCCGAACAGGCCGGCGGCATTGCCTTTCTGGATGGCGATCTCGAGGTAGCCGGCGGAGTTGAAGAGGGCGAGCTTTTCGCCTTCCCCGACATCGGCATAGGTCTCGCTTATTTTGTCGATCGTCTCGTCGCGTTTGAAGACGATACGGAAGCCGCGGCCGCGGCGTTGCTGTTCGAACTCTTCGCGGGTGATATTGACGATGACGTTCTCGAAGTGATCGATAAAGATGATCTGCCCTTCGATCCAGTTGTCGCCGAAGACCGGGCGGAGATGGTTCTTTTCAGTGAACGATGTATCGGGGGTACCGATGGAGAGAAGGCCGGCGCCCTGGATGAGCTGCTGGATGGCCTGACCCATGGTGCGGACGCAGTAGAGGGTATTCTTGACGGCCAGTCTGTCGAGGGGCAGGCCGATGACCATTTCGGGGCGGCCTTCGAGGATCATGGTGAGCAGGCCGTTGTCGGCGCAGAGCAGGTATTGTTCCTTATGAAAGGCGAGCAGGAGCTGTTCGGGCTTTTTCTCGAACAGGTTGACCAAAATGAGATGATACGTAAAAGGCGGGAAATGCCGGATGGCGTTGCGGCAGACATAGGCGGCCTGCGGGTAGTTAAAGGGAGACAGCTCATGGGAGATGTCCACGAGCTGAAAGCCCGGGTCCTGTTGCAACAGCTGGCCTTTGATAGCCCCAATGAGATAGTCCTTTTGACCGATATCTGATGTCAGGGTGATTAAGGCCATGCCGGTTATTTAACAAACTCCCCCTTCTTATTATAATAATGTTTATAGGTGAGCCTGTCGGCGAGGGAGGGCGCCATTTTGTTGATCAGCACGGTGACCTTGCCCAGGAAGGTAAGCACCAGGGTGCGTTTACGGCGGCGGATGGCCTTGAGGATGTGACGAGCGCACTCGTCGGCGGTCATCAGGTTCCCTTCGTTCAACACTGACTCGCCGGTGGCGACGCCGTGGGAGTCCAATGCGGCCAGGCGTATATTGGAGGCCGTGAAGCCCGGGCAGACCCACATTACATGAACTCCGCTGTGGAGCATTTCGGTGCGGAGGGATTCCAGCCAGCCCTGCAGCGCGAATTTTGATGCCGAGTAGGCGCTCCGTCCGGGAAGGCCGCGATAGCCGGCGGTGGAGGAGACGCCCACGATGGTGCCCTTGTTCTCGAGGATGGAAGGGAGGGCGTATTTGGTGCAGTATACCGCACCAAGGAAGTTTATCTCCATGACCTTTCGTGTGACCTTCGTGTCGCAGTCGGTGAAGAGGGCGCGCATGGAGATGCCGGCGTTGTTGATGAGGATATCGATGCGACCGAAGGTGTCGATGGTCGATTCGATGAACCGGCGGCATTCTTCTTCGTTGCTGATATCGCAGGCTACGGCATGCAGCATCACCTGGGCGTATTCCACTTGTAGTTTGTAGATCTTATCGTGGCTGCGGCCGCAGGTAGCGACCTTTGCGCCAAGGGGGATCAGGGCTTCGATCAAGGCTTTACCGATGCCATCGCTGCCACCGGTGATGACGACTACTTTATCCTGGAAAAAAGACATGTATACTCAGTTGGTTATCGGTGCAAATCTATACCTATTTTTTGAACCAAACCAGCTGACCCAGATGATACTGTACATGACCGGCGCGGTTGAGCACGACGGAGAGCCGGTTGCGGTGCGGTTCTTTGGCAAAGTCGGCGTCGGAGACGGCCGTATGTTTCTGCAGCCATTCTTCGGGTGACCAGCCGCGGAACCCTTCGGTGAGGCGGTTGTTCACGGTGTTCCACGCATCGCGGAGCTCGTGGATGGCGGGATAGGCCGCCTGGGGGTTGTCCGGGTTGGTGACGAACCATTCGTCGAGATGGGGATAGAGTCGATCGCCGAGGGACAGGAGGGGGAACATCCGGTCGTGGACGGCGGCGAGATGGCCGAGGAGGTAGATGATGCGGTTTTTGCCAGGGACAATCGGTTGCAGCAGGTCGGCGTCGCTACAGGTGTCGAAGAAGCCGTTGGCGCGTTTCAGAGATTGTTCCCAGGTATGTAGACTCGTGTTGACGAACAAATTTGTATTCATGGATGCAAATGTATAGAAAAAGGGCCCGCGTTGCGGACCCTTTTTTGTGATCAGTTTGAGTCGGAGCCATCGGGCCCAGACTCAAGTAGTTTGTATAGCTCGTCGAGCTTGGGTGAGAGGATGATCTCGGTGCGGCGGTTGAGGGCGCGGCCTTCGGGTGTGCTATTCGTTTGGACGGGGTCGTATTGGCTATGTCCCGAGGCCACCACGCGGATCGGGTCTACCTGGTAGTCGGTCGTGAGGATGCGGACGATGGCCGTACTGCGGGCTACGCTCAGCGCCCAGTTGTCCTGGTAACGGCCATGGATAGGAACGGAGTCGGTATGGCCTTCGATATCGACGGTGATATCGGGATTGGTATTGAGCACTTCGGCGAGCTTGCCAAGCGCTTCCTTTCCTTTGGGGTTGACGGTGGCGCTGCCGGAGGGAAAGAGGAGATTTTCGGAGAGGCTGACATAGACCTTGCCGTTCTTTATCGAGACCGTGAGATCTTTCGAGTTGAAGCCGACCAGAGCGTCGCTCATCTTTTTACGGATGTCCTGGATCGCGCGTTTTTGCTGATCCATCAGCGCCTGCAGCTGGGCCAGCCGACGGCGTTGTTCGGCGATCTGTTCTTTGCTTTGGTTGAGCTGGTTTTGTGTAAGACCGGACTGGTTTTGGAGGTCGTCGATCTTTTTATTCAGGTCCCCAATCTGTTGTCTTAATTGCCCAATGGTATTTTCGTGCTGGACGACCTGCTGGGCGAGCCGGGCGCTGTCGGCTCGGGCGGCGGCCAGGGCGGCCTCGGAGGCTTTCCAACGGCGGGTTGGGACGCAACTAACTATAAATAAAGCGGTTACGGCAGCAAGCGCCGCCAATTGAATGGCTTTTTTCATACATGTAGATTGTTGTTGAACAAAGTGGTACCGGTGTTCATTAACAATCATTGGGCCATTTAGAATGATTTGTCCCGTTAGAAGGGCTTTGCCCCGGAGGCGTGGCCGCGGGCCAGCTGTATGACCTGCCAGTTATAGGAGGGTTTGAAGAGCTGCTTTCTACCGCCGCCCCCGCCGATGAGCGAGCCGGTGCCGATGGAGATACCGATCCCGCCACCGCTGCCGAAGGAACCGAAGCCGAGTCCGCCGCCAACGCCGATGTCGGGTCCGCCGCCGCCCCCGCGGGGAACATTGGCATCGGGAGGAAGTCCTTCGAGGTAAATGCCTACGGCAACGCTGTTAGCGGCATAGGAGGCCGAAGGATTATGATTGGGGTATAGCGTCTGAAGGGGGATAGCGGCTTCATAGATCAGGTCGCCCTCGTTACTATAGTCCATGCGCATCTTTACGCCTTGCGGGTTGTTGTCATCGGCGTAGTCATAGTTGCCGGTGCTGTCCTTTGAAAAGCCGTAGAGGGCGTATGCTTTTTTATCCTCGAGGGTGATGGGCTTGTCGTTCTTGTACCGCTGGGGTTGGGCCTCTTCCATCAGCTGCCGGTCGCGGTTGACGTGGGGGTCGAGCGGGTAGCCGATACCGACGGCGCCGGCTTCGCTTTTATCCGCTTTTGTATTGACCCAGACGGTCATGCCGCCCTGGATGATCTTTTGTTGTTCCTGCGGACTTTTCGTCTCCATCAGGATATAGAGGTATTGGTCGTCGTTGGTGACGGAGTACGTGAGGTGCTCCCTGGAGAGGGCAAAGGGGAGTGGTTTGATCCAGTCATTGTCTTTGCCATCGATGGTCAGCGGCATACGTTGCCAGTTATCGGAGGCCGGGTCGGCCGCGGTGGTGGCTTTGTGGGAAGAGCCACAGGAGGCTATCGCGGCAGCGAGGGCTGTAGTGAATATGAGGGAAGGTATCTTCATAATACTTTTAATACTACAAAGATACCCGGGTATTTGTTAACATATTTGGAAAGCCGTGGCGTTCCTACCACCTGTCCAGGCCAAGGAGCTTGCGGCCCAGGGGTGACAGATCGGCGGTGTCGTAGCGGGTCTGTTCCCAATGGCGGGGGTCGCCGGGAAAGGCATAGCCTTCGGGGGCGATCCGGTCGCGCCAGGACCGGATGCGCCACTGGCGGAGGGGTTCGTTGTCCTCTTCGGCAGGCATCATGGAGATATACTGGGCGATGCGAACCTTGTCCCTGCTGAGATTGGGCCGGATGCCGTGTGGTTCTGAGCTGTTGAAGATGAGCAGGTCGCCGGCTTCCAGCTTGACCTTGACCAGATCGAAACCGGTGGTATCGGGTTTGAAGTGATCGCGATCTTCGGGTTGAGTGAGCTTCCAGGTATCATAGGAGCGGAACAGTTCGGGGATACACTGGAATCCGCCCATGTTCTCGTCGGTCTGGTCGGCGAGGGCGAGGACTCCCTGCACGTTCTGCGGTTTTGTTTCCGGATCGTAGTCCCAGTGGATAAAACCTTTGTACCCGAACCCCGGGCGGAGGGGGAAATTGAGATTGGCGCGGTCGATGGTGACCCAGAGCTTTTCGGTGCCCCAGACATCGGCGAAGGCGGCGTGGACGCGCGGCATCTGGCGGTTGTTCCAGAGCTGCTGGTGGTTGTAAACTTCTACCATCCCGGTGTTGGTCAGCTCTTTCATCTGCATTTCGGCGCGGGGTGCGGTATACCAGGTGTCGGCGTTATTGGGATCTTTTTCTTCGAATTCCCAGAGAAACCGCGCGGTATCTGCGACCTGCTCCCGGGGCACGGCGTTTTTGACGATGACGTACCCGTTGTGTTGCCAAAAATCCCAGTCGGCTTCGGAGAGGACTTTTAGGGGCGGGCCATCCAAAGTCCGGCGGAGGTTCAGCTTGCTGCTGGTGGCGGTGGAGGGGTTACCGGGGATATCCTTGTGGGCATTGTCCGGGATCATTGTGGGAGCCATCGTGGATTGCATATATTAAAATTTATAGTGTAAAGATCGGTCGAGGGGACCCGGTGGGACAACCGCCCGGTTGACCTGTTTTTGCTCTGTATTGACCAGTTTTGCTGATTTTTATGTAACTTTTGGTATATGAAGGTCCAATTGGAAAAAGTGGTGCCCGGTGAAGGCCAAAGCTTCCGGCTGTTCTCGCCGAGCCTGCGGGATCATTTCTACTGGCATTATCATCCTGAGTATGAGCTGGTGTATGTGGAGGCGACGGCAGGGATCCGTCATGTCGGTTTGCATGTGTCGAGCTATATCGAGAGCGATCTCGTGCTGATCGGTCCGAATATCCCCCATTTGAATTTTGATTACGGATTGAAGACGGAGTATCACCAGGTGGTGGTGCAGCTGAAGGAGGATTTTTTGGGCAGCGCCCTCGCACACACGCCCGAACTGGCGAATGTCGAACGGCTATTCGCGCGTGCCGCCTTTGGGCTTTCCTTTGGCGGCGCGGTGAAGCAGCGGGTGGGAGAGGAGCTGAAGGCGATGTTTGCCCTGGGTCCTTTCGATCAGCTGGTGGCCCTGCTGCGCGTCTTTTACCAGCTGGCGGAGGAGCGGGTCGATATTCTGCAGCTGAATGAGGAACCTACCGGGGTGAAGAGCATGCTGATGGATAAGATCCGGATGTCATCGGTGTATGAATATATCCATCGCCGTTATGACCGGGGTCCTGACGTCAACGAAGTTGCGGCGCAGGTGCATTTGAGCACAGCGGCGTTCTGCCGGTATTTCAAACGGCAGACCAGGATGACCTTTACCGATTTTGTGAATCAATACCGGATCGGGCAGGCGAAGACGCTGTTGTTGCAGGGCCGGTCGGTGACCGAGGCCGCGTTCGAGGTCGGGTTAGAAAGTGTTTCCTATTTTAATAAGTTGTTCCGGTGTCATGAGGGCATGAATCCATCGGAGTTCAGGAAGCGTTATCGCGATCATTTTACGGGGTAGGTTTTTTCTTCCAGGTTCCAGCCGCGGACCGCGACCTGGGGCGTCACGCCGGGTTTTGGCGTGTAGTCCAGGGTGATGGTCTTTGTTTCGCCGGGGAGGACGGAGACATAGTTGTCGCTGTAAAAGACCGGCAGCAGGCGCTGTTTGGTGCTGGGATCGAGCAATGATATCCTATTGAAGAACGCCACGGGCCCACCGGCGGGATTTTTGAGCGTGACGCTGATTCGGGTCTTTTCCGTTTGGGTGGCGGTGACGGCGACGGCGCTGGCGGGCAAGTGCTGGAGGCCACTGTAGACGCCCGTGCTGTCGGGGAGCCAATACAAGTTATCGCTGACGATCTTCTGGTTGACGTCAAGCAATCGGAGTGAGAGGAAGATGCCTTCTTTGGCACGCATGCGATCGAGCTGGTGACCGAAAGGAATATAATTCTTTGAGACAGTCGGACCTACCTCGAAGAACTGTTGACTCTTCGCCAGGGCCTTGCCATTCATATCCAGCACCTGTATTTGCATCATCAGATCGCGTACAGTGCGGAAGGTGTTGTTGGCGATCATGGTCATGCCCGTGACCGGGTCGTACATGATATGCAGGGGTTCGCTGCCGCTGTGGAGGCCATAGAGACAGGCGTTGGGGTCGAGGTAATAGTCATACATCTGACCCCGGAGGGCGGTCCAGGGATTCTGGGTCTTCCAGATAATGGTGCCGGTATACCAATCCCACATATGGGCGCTGAATCCTTCCATGAGGGCGCGGTACTGATCGTAGTTTACGAGTTGAGCCTTTTCGGCGAAGTCGCGGAGGTCTTTTATGGGACCATAGGCGTAGACCGAGGAGTCGTAGCCGATGTATTTATGATAATTGAAGACTTCGTCTTCTTTTTGATGAGGGGCTGGGGCGACGAGGTGTTCTTTAGGAATGAAGCGCTCGAGAGATTCATAATCACCAACACCGACGGAGCCGATCTCGGAGTTGAAGGGGAAGGTGCGTTTCCCCCAGAAGGTCTTTATATCCTGGATGCCGTAGGGGCCATCGCCGTTGCCGCCGAGATTGTTGAACGACATGCTGTCCGAGTTGGAGTAATCGAAAAAGGTACGAGTGCCGTCGAGCCGGGGGATGATCGAGTCCTTGAGGGCCGCGAAAATGTCTCCCGGTGGGGTGATCTCGTTGCCGCCGCACCAGAAGGCGAGGGAGGGATGGTTGCGGAGCAGTTTGACCTGATCGGCAGCAGAGCGGATGAACAGATCATGGTCGTTGGGATATTTCTTGCGGGTCCATTGATCCTCTTTTTTCATCGGGTCTTCCCAGCGGCCGTTGCAGTCGCCGGAGTTCCAGAAGTCCTGGAAGACCAGCAGGCCGTAGCGGTCGCAGGCGGCGTAGAATTCGGGGCGTTCGGTGAGGGCGCCGCCCCAGACGCGGATGAGATTGAGGTTCATGTCGCGGTGGAAGCGGACCTCGGCGTCGTAGCGTTCGGGGCTGAGGCGGAGGAGTTCGTCGGAGACGATATAGTTGCCGCCTTTGATAAAGATCTTTTGGCCATTGACGGTCAGCTGGGTGCTGTGGGTGCTGGTGTTCCAGCTGGTGGCGAGTTCGCGGACGCCGAAGTCGAGGGGGATGGCGTCCGTGTCGATGTATAGTTGTTTGGAGGACTCTGGGACATGGTTGGTATCGGGTTCACCAAATGAGATGGAACCATGGTAGAGCTCCTGGGAACCATATCCGTTGGGCCACCAGAGACGAGGGTGCATCAGGATGCAAAACGGTAGGTGGATCTCTTTTTTGGAGTGGGGGGCTATTTTGACTACTGCGGTGGAGAAGGTTTCGGAATCTTTTTCGACGGCAAAATAAAGACTTCCTTTGACGGTGTCGGCGCTGGCATTCTCGAGCTCGGCGCTGACGCGGAGGACTGCGGGGGCCTGATCTTTTGCGGCAACATCGGGGAAGCGGGTGCCGGAGACCTCGGTAACGATATGTGGGTTCCGGATGCGGATGGCTCCGGAGCGATGGATCGATACCTTATCCCAGATACCGGTATTGCGGTCGCGGATGGGCTGGATCCAGTCCCAGCCTGCGACGTACTGATGCGTGACGTTGCGGGCGATCTCGCCGTCGCCGCCCTGGCCGCCGTTGGGATTACCGACGGGATCGGGGGGATAGACGAGGATGGCGAGACGATTCTCCCCATTAGCGGCGAGCCATTTTGTGACGTTGTACGACTGGCGGAGGTACATGCCGTAGTGGGTCCGTTCGTTCACCTTATGACCATTGAGATACACCTCGCAGGAGTAGTTGACGCCGCGGAGGTCGAGCCAGACCTGGTCCCTGCCCTGTTTTTTTGATGCGGCTTCGGTAAAATTCTTTACAAACCAGTACGTATAATGATCGCGGCCGACGGTGTAGATGTCGGGGATCTTTTGGTTGTTGAGGCCATAAAAGGGATCGGGTTCGAGCTTATTATTGATGAGGGTCGTGAGGACCGTGCCCGGAACGGTGGCGTCGAGCCAGCCGCTGGTGGAGTACCCGGGTTGTGAGACCTTGTCGCCGCCTGCTTTGACCTTCCCGATGGGCTGGCATTTCCAGCCGGTGTTGAGTTCGTAGTCGTTCTGCGCGTAGAGCAGGCAGGAAACGGCCAATAAGAGGATGGTCAGCAAGGGGTATTTTCTCGTCATGCGGTAAAGCTACAGGTTGATTTGTTTAGCACAAAGGCTTATTTTCGATGCGCATTCCCAAAATGACCTATGTATTTCGAAACCTTGAAAAGCATCCTACGCGATGATCGCCGGCTTCAGGTATTGCTAGCAGCTTCTCTTCTTATTCAGATCATCCTTTGTTGGACGGCGGTGGGCATCTATCATCCCGATCAGTATTTTCAGATCATCGAATTCTCTTCCTGGCAACTGCACCGGCCATCGGCTGCCGGGCAGGTGTGGGAATTTGCGGCGCAGTTGCGACCGACCCTGCAGGTGTATCTCTTCTCGGGGTATACTTCCCTTTGCTCGGCGCTGGGGTTGCATGATCCTTACTTCCAGCTGGGCCTGTTGCGGATGGTTTTCGGTCTTTCGCTTTTTGCGTTGTTCAACGGCATGGCGCTGTACTATTTTCAACCGGACCGGCGGGTGCTGTTTGGGGTGTTGCTGATCCTGGATTTTTCGTGGCTCCTTCCCTATACCCGAACGTTGTTCAGCAGCGAAATGCTTTCTTCCTTCTTGTTCTTTGGAGGGATATTCCTTTATGAAATTTCCAACCGTAATGGCGGCAGGGGAGGATGGGTGGCCCTGTTGATCGGGTTTGTGTTCAGCCTGGCTTTTTATGCCCGGTTCCAAACGGCTTTTGCCATCGCCGGGTTCGTCTTGTGGATGCTGCTTGTTCGCGAAGAACGACGGCGGATGCTTCCCGTGGCGCTGGGACTTATCGCCGGCGCGGGGTTGAATACCGTGCTTGACGCGGCCTTCTACCACGAGTGGGTGTTCACGCCCTATACCTATTATGAGGTGAATATCGTCGAAGGCAAGGCGGCGTCGATGGGAACCTCCTCTTTCCTTTTGTATATCGGAGTGTTGGCCGCGGTGGGTGTCGCGCCACCCCTGAGTCTTGTTTTGTTGTATAGAGGATTCAAGGAGGCGTTGGTGCGGCAGCTTCGTCGGCCGTTAACGCTGGCGGTGGTGTTTTTCATTCTCGGGCATTGTCTTGTTGCGCATAAGGAGGAGCGGTTCCTTTTTCCCATACTGAACGTCCTGCCGGTGATCGTTGGCTGGGGATTGCCGGGATTGATCGATTGGTGGTGGCGGCAGCGGAAGGGGATGCGGCGTCTGTTTAACGGTTTTGCGGGGTTCAGCATTTTATTGAATGGGTTCTTGTTGGCAGTATTGTTATTTACCCCCTATTCCCAGGCGTTGTATTTTACTTCTTTGCTGAAGGGTGAGTTTGGGGACCGGCCCGTGACGATCTGGACGGTCAACCGAACGCCCTTCGAGACGGAACACCGGCTGCCGTTTGTCTTTTACCGGGAGGCGGCGCCGAATTTGCAGTTCCGGCGGCTGGGGCCGGAGGATTCGATGCGATTGATGCCCCGCGAGGCGGAGTATGTTGCGGGAACGTATGATCAGTTGAAGGGGCAGCTGGGGTGGTTGGATAGCCTGGGGTACCGGCGGGTGTTGTATTCTTCGAGGCTGTTATGGGGCGTCGATGCCTTTTTGGATTCGAAGGGGATCAATACCATCAACGATATCTGGGTGTTGTACCGGAAGCGGTGAGCTAAGGCTTGATCGCCGTATTGGGTTGATAGTTGGCGTACCATTGACCGAGGGTGGTGAGCTTACCGTCGGCGCCGATGAGGGCGGAGGGCCAGAGTGCGGGGTCGGTGGGAGAACCGGAGAACCAGGAGTATCGCTGGACGTAGGGAAGCGAGTCGAGTTTGGGGAGGACGCGCTGCATGAAGCCGAGCGCATCGGCGGGGGTGTATCGATTGGCGGAGGTAGAGGTGGCATTCCAGTCGGCGGTGCCGAATTCGGTGATCCAGATGGGGAGGTGGTATTTGTCGTAGACGGTTTGCAGCGTTTGTACGAACGAGTTGTCATCCGTTCCGACATACATGTGTACGCAGATGAAGTCCACGCGTCTTTTTTCGGCGATGGCCGAATCCATGAAATCATAAAACCATTGAAGGGTGGGCCAGGAAGTGGCGGGACTGCCGAGGGGAAGGCCCAGACTTTCGAGCCTTGGCCAGTAGGCGAGTGCCTGGGAGACGGTCATATTCGACTGATCCTGGCGATCGGGTTCGTTGAAGCCGATGATATTTTTGACGGTCCCCTGGGCTTTGGACTGCTGGACGGCCGAGATGTTTGCATCGGTCATGTTGCCGGAGCCCCAGAACATGGACACGAATTCGCAATTCTGTGGGGTGGGAACCGGGACGAGCGTTCCCCAGGTGTAATACCAGAATGCCTTAAGATTGACCACATTTGTCTCGAAGTTGCCATACTGGGTGTACACGTTGAAATCGGCCCCTTTTTTTGAGCTCGTGGCGGTTGATGGCGGGTTGTTCGTGGTCGTGTCGTTGCCGTCCCCGGTATGGGATGGACTGGAATTCTTTTTACAGCTGCCTAGCAACAGTATGAGAACCAATGCGGAGGGTAGCAGGTACCGGGTCATTGTCTCATTATTGCAAGATTGGTGCCAACGAAGGCAACTTTTAACAGTTTTATCCGCGTTTCCAACATAGTATGGATGCGCAAGTTCCTTTCGTGCAAAAGAAGACCTTCTTCCTATTGATGCTGGCTGTCATCGGCACGACCCTCTGCTCCTGGTTCAATCTGAATAGCTGCCTGATCCTCGGGTTGGTGCTCTTTCGGCTGGCCGATGGGGGTAGGCCGCTCGAGGTCGTGCGCCGGGCTTTTTCCAACCGGTTCTTTCTGGCCTATTTCTCGCTTTTTGCGATCGAGGCCGCGGGTCTGTTCTACACGCATGACCTCTATACCGCTTACAAGCATGTGGAAAGCAAGGCGACGCTTGTCGCCATCCCCTTCGTGTTGTGCAGCGGTGCCTTCATCGACCGGCAGGGATTCCGGCAGCTGATGAAGGCGTATTGCTGGCTGCTGGTGGCGATCAGCTTTCTTTGCCTTGTGGTGGCCGGTTTCCGGCTGTGGGAGACGGGACAGACCTGGGTCTTCTTCTATCACGAGCTGACGGCAGTGATCGACCTCAACGCCGTATTTTTCTCGGCCTACGTGCTCATCGCGTTGATCTTCCTGCTGAGCCCGGAGGGGGAAGGCGCTTTTCGGGGGGCGCTGATCGCTTTTTTTACGGTTATGATGGTCCTGCTGGATTCGAAATTGTTGCTGGCGTTGCTGGCGGTGGTTTTTATCGTGTCGCAGCCGGGATGGCGTTGGCTTCGGCCGAAGACCCGGCGATCCACGGGGGTTGTCGAGCTGGTGATCGCGGGTATCACTGCGCTGGCCGTCACCCCCAACCCTGTCCAGCAGCGATACCGGGACATCCTGCATGATGACTGGCGGTATCTCGGGAAGCATCCGATCGAACAGGCGGCTTCGTTCAACGGGGTGTCACTGCGGTTGCTCATGTGGCAGTTTGCCGGGGAGATCGTAAGCGAAAAGGACGCCTGGGTCGTTGGCGTCAGCGCGGGGGACAGCCAGGACCTGCTAAACCGGAAATACCTTGCCGCGGACATGCGGTACCGGGGGTATAACTTCCACAATCAATTCGTCGAGATCTTTGTCCGCAGCGGGGTGGCCGGGCTTTGCATCTTTCTTGCGGCGATCGGGCTGCTGGTGGATCTCGTTCGAAGAACGGGGACGAGGGCCGGCTGGCTGGTTCTCGCTGTATTACTGCTGCTGGCGCTGACCGAGTCGACATTGGAGATGCAGCATTCGCTGTTCCTCTTTTGCTTTTTCCCGTTACTATTCAGTTTTGAGACTCTTGGCGGGGTTCATCGCCGCCGCGCGTAGCGCATGATAGCTGACGGTCCCGAAGGCCAGGGTGATGACGCCGATGCCCGCCAGGGGGAAGACCCAGGCATGCACGGGGATGCGATAGGCGAAGCCTTGCAGCCATTTGTCGGTTGCGAGCCAGGCCAGCGGGCTGGCGATCACGATCGCGAGCAGGACCATCCGGAGGAAGGAGCGGCTGATGAGCAGGCAGATGTTGAACAGGTCGGCTCCGAGGACTTTGCGGATGCCGATCTCTTTTGTTCGCTGGACCGTGCTGATGGCGGCCAGGCCGAAGAGGCCGAGGCAGGCCAGGAGGATGGCCAGGGTCGAGAAGAGAGTAAAGATGGTGGCGGTGCGCTGTTCCGCCAGGTATAGTTTGTTGAAATCCTCGTCGAGGAAGTGGTATTCGAAGGGGCGGACGGGGATATATTGTTTCCAGGTGGTTTGCAGCCGGTCGATCACGGATGGCAGGGTTGCGCCGCCGAGGCGCAGCAGGAGGCATTGGATCTCGCTTGTATCGGCATACACGAGGATCGGGCCGATGGCCCGGTGCATGGACGCAAAATGGAAATCTTTTACTACCCCTCTTACCACGCCGCTTTGTTCATACCGGACGATGGATCTGCCGATGGCCTGTTGAGGGGTCCATCCGATCTTCTTTGCGGCTGTTTCGTTTATAATGAAGGAAAGGGTAGTATTGCCTTTATCGTCCCGCGGGCGGTTGACCGGCAGATCGGCCATGGTCAGATCGCTGCCGGCGATGAATTTCATATCCATTGTTCTTACGAAATTCAGATCGGAGGGGATGCAGTTGACGGGAAAGCGGATGGGACCGTTGCCGTTATCAGCGGACAGCATATCCGTCCAGCCGACGGAGGTGGGAACACTGCTGGAGCCGGTGATCTGCCGTACGCCCGGCAGGACACCCATAGCCGTTTTTACGGCGTTATATTGGGCCATATCGCGCCAGCTGAAGGGGATCACGAGGACATGGTCGCGGTCGTAGCCCAGGTCTTTGTTCCGGATATACCGCATCTGCTGGAGGATGACGACGGTGCTGATGATCAGGAAGAGGGAGATCACGAATTGCGCGACGATGAGCGTCTGGCGGAGCCCGGTGTTGCGACCGGCGAGGCGAAAGCCGGACCGGAGGATGGTAATGAGTTTTGTACCGGAGAGTAACAGGGCAGGGTAGGCGCCTGCCAAAAATCCGATTACCAATGCCGCGAAGAAGATCGGGATCAGGGTGCCGGCTTGCAGAATATCGTTGGTAAGCAGGTGTTTTCCCGTCAATTGGTTGAAGGAGGATAGCAGGCCGATGCTGAGCGCCAGGGCGAAGACCAGCGAGACCAGGGTGAGCAGGAGGGATTCCCCGGCAAATTGCGTGAACAGCTGGCCGCGGGCGGCGCCCAGAACCTTACGGATACCGATCTCACCTGTGCGGTTGGCCGACTGGGCGATGGTGAGATTGGTGTAGTTGAAGCAGGCTACCACCAGGATCAGCAGGCCGATGGCCACGAGAATATAGATGGTCGTTACCGTACCATTGGGTTCCAGCCCCTCGTATGGAGAATACAAATGGACACGGCGCAGGGGTTCCAGATGATAGGACAGGTGTTCATTGCCTTTCAATTCAGCTTCCTGCTTGACGGCCGGCGTTTGGGTATACCCGTTGATCTGCCCTTCGAGGCCGGGCCGGCTTTCTTCCCTGTTCAATAAAAGATAAGTGAACCAATTGGCATTGAACCAATCTTCGTGGGCGGCCTGGGGAAGTTCGGCGAAGTTGGCCACAAAGTCGAACTGGATCTGGGAATTACCGGGAGCATCACGGAGAACTCCGCCGATGGTATAATCTTTGGCATAGTCTATCCGCAGGGTTTTTCCCACGACATCGGTGGACCCGAAGTATTTGAGTGCGGCGCGCCGGGAGATGAATAGATGCTGGGGGTTGGCCAGGGTCCGTGGATCGCCGGCCAACAGGGGAAAGGAGAAGACGGAAAGAAAGGGCGTATCGGCATAAATGAATTCAGACTCTTTGAAATTCTTGTCGCCGGCGCCGACTGCGCGGGTATATTTTGCGAAGCGGACGAATTCGCGGACCTCCGGGAAGCTGCGTTTGAATTGGGGGCCGGGTTTTGTCCCGGTGGACGCGACCGTCGACGAACGACCGGGGGCCCCGTATTCCATGACCAGGCGGACGATGCGGTTGCCGTTTGCCTGGAAGTTGTCGTAGCTCAACTCATCGGCGATGAAGAGGCCGATGAGGATACAGGAGGAGAGGCCGACGGTGAGGCCGAGGATGTTGATGAAGGTGAAACCTTTTTGCCGGATAAGCTGGCGGACGGTTAGTTTGATAAAATTGCGAAACATGCCTGAAGTTAAGTAATATTTAGGACGGAGAATGCAACATTTGTGCGACTGCGTGCGACCCTTATGGCAAACCGGTCAACATGTTCAGAAATTACTTTGTCATCGCCTGGCGAACCCTGCTGAAAAGCAAATGGTATTCCCTGATCAATACCCTTGGGCTGTCCATCGGGATGGCCGTGGCCTTGCTTATCGGGTTATGGATCTGGGATGAGGTGTCCTTTGACCATTATTATTCCAACCATGAGCGGGTGGTGCAGTTGATGACGACGCAGACCTTTAATGGGAATACGGGGACGGGGGAGGCGGTGAGCCTGGCTGCTGCGTATGAACTGGAGAACAAATGGGGGGCCGATCTGCCGAAAGTGGCCCTTGCGAGCTGGAATTTCGAGCATATCCTTGCCGTCGGCGACAAGAAGATCACGGCGAACGGCATGTATGTTCAGCCGGCTTTTACCGAGATCCTGCCGATCCGGATGCTGAGGGGCCGGGGAAAGGACCTTGCGGACCCGAGCTCACTGATCCTTAGCCAGACCATGGCAAAGAGCCTGTTCGGCACGGAGGATGTCATGGGGAAAGTGATCCGGATCGATAATAAAGCGGACATGAAGGTTGCCGGGGTCTTCCAGGACCCGCCGCGCAATACCAGCTTTTATACCGCCAAATTCTATATGGGCTGGAGCCAATACCTGATCCGGGCCGAGTGGCTGAAAAGGAACGAGACCAACTGGGGCAATCATTCCTGGCAATGCTTTGCCCTGCTGGCGCCCAATACCACGGCTGCAACCGTCACGGCCAAGATAAAGGACCTTCCCAAACCTCATAATAAGGACGGGGACGAGCACCTGGTGCTGCAGCCGATGGACAATTTTCATCTTTACAGCGACTTTAAGAATGGCCAGGTATCCGGCGGGCGGATCCGGTTTGTCTGGCTTTTCGGCATCATCGGGATCTTTGTGTTATTGCTCGCCTGTATCAATTTCATGAACCTGTCCACGGCAAGGAGCGAAAAACGGGCAAAAGAAGTAGGGATACGGAAGACGGTGGGTTCGTTGCGGCAACAATTGATCGGACAATTCCTATGCGAGTCATTGGTGGTGGCCCTGCTGGCGCTTGTGCTGTCGATCGTATGGGTGCTGATCTCGCTGCCTTTTTTCAATATACTCTCAGACAAGGATATGCACCTTCCCTGGGCGCAGCCGCTGTTCTGGTTGCTGGTGGTTGGTTTCACCGTGTTTACCGGGCTGGTGGCGGGGAGCTATCCTGCGTTTTACCTTTCGGGTTTTGAACCCATCCAGGTGCTGAAGGGAACGTTCCGGGCGGGGAGATATGCTTCCTTGCCGCGGAAAGTGCTTGTGGTGGTACAATTCACGGTTTCCGTGGCCCTCATCATTGGGACCATCCTGGTATTCGAGCAGATCAACTATGCCCGAAGCCGGCCGGTAGGCTATAGCCGGGAAGGATTGATCACGATGAGCATGAACACTCCGGAGATCTTCGGCCACTATGACGCGATCCGGGGAGACCTGCTCAGGACCGGGGCCGTAGTGGATATGTGTGAGTCGTCGAGCCCTGCAACGGCGATCTATTCCAATCAAATTGGATTCAATTGGAAGGGGAAGGACCCTAATACCACCCCGTTGTTTGGGATCGTCGCCTGTACGCATGACTATGGCCGCACCTTAGCCTGGAATATCCTGGAGGGGCGGGATTATTCGCGGCAGTTCATCACGGATAGCGGGGCCAAGGTGAATGCCAATGTTGCGGGACGGCCCGATTCGGTGATCCAGTATGGCGGAGCGCTCATACTCAACGAGGCGGCCGTGAAGCTCACGGGGCTGAAGCATGTCGTGGGCGAGATCTTCCAGTGGAATGACCAGCCGCATACCGTGGTCGGGGTCGTGAAGGATATGGTGATGGAATCGCCTTATCAGCCCATCAAGCCGACCATCTTCTTCCTCGATTACGGCTGGACGAACAATATCACGATCCGGCTGAACCCGCGGATGACGACGAGTGCGGCGCTGGCGGCGATCGAGCCGGTCTTTAAGCGATACAATCCCGGGAGTTCCTTTGAATACAAGTTTGTCGATGAGGACTATGCCAAGAAATTCGACGATGAGAAGCGGATCGGGAGCCTGGCGACCGTTTTTGCGGTGCTGGCGATCTTTATCAGCTGTCTGGGACTTTTTGGACTCGCTTCCTTTGTGGCCGAACAGCGGACGAAAGAGATTGGGGTGCGGAAGGTGTTGGGCGCTTCGCTTTTCCATGTCTGGGGGATGTTGTCGAAGGATTTTGTGCAGCTGGTGGTGATCTCCTGCGCGATCGCCATACCGATCGCCTGGTATTTCCTGCATCAGTGGTTGCAGCAGTATGAATACCGGGCGCCGATGTCCTGGTGGATCTTTGCGGCGGCGAGTGTGGGGGCGTTGGTGATCACATTGTTTACGGTAAGTTGGCAGGCTCTGAAGGCGGGGCTGATGAATCCCGTGGGCGCATTGCGGAGCGAGTAGGGGGATTCTGTATCTTCGCCCGCTATGGAACTACAACGGGTGTTAGAGATCCTTCAATGGGTGGCGGTGATCTTCGGCGTGGCGGAGGTGTTGCTGGCGTGGAAGAACAATATCCTGTTGTACCCGGCGGGGATCATCAGCACGGTGCTGACGATCTATATCTTTGCGAAATCCAAGCTGTATGCCGAGTCGGTGCTCAACGGCTATTATTTTGTGATGAGCATCTATGGATGGTGGCACTGGCATAAGCGGCGGAATGAGCCGCCCTTGCCTATTGCCCGGACGAGCCGGCAGGAATGGGGGATCTCGGCGGTGATCGTAGTCGGCGGATTTCTCCTTCAGTACATAATTTTGCGGCGATTTACCGATTCTCCCGTCCCGGCCTGGGACGCGTGGGTCAGTGCTACGGCCTGGGCAGGCACCTGGTTGCTGGCACGGCGCAAGATCGAGAACTGGGTGTTGCTGAATGTCTCCAATATTTTTGCCATTCCTTTATTGTTCTATAAGCAGCTGCCGCTATACGCGGGGCTGACCATTGTTTTGTTCGTGGTAGCCTGTATCGGCTATTTTGACTGGATCAAACGATTTAAAGCTCAGGCCATATGACTCTCCTGCCTTCTCCAGCTGCGTTTTTGCCGGATGGGGCGCTTACCTTGATCGGCGGACATGCCGCTACTGCCGAGGTGCAGGGCCACCTGATCGAGGAAGTGATGGATCTTGTTTACTATGAGGGATGGTTCAAGATGATGGCGCCAAAGCGCCTGGGGGGAAAGGCGATGCCCTTGCCACAAGTGGTAAGATTGGAAGAGGGGCTGGCGTATGCAGACGGCTCGTTGGGTTGGGTGGTAACGCTTTGCAGTGGGGCAGGGTGGTTTGGCGGTTTTTTACCCGTGCGAGTGTATGATGACATGCTAAGCCATTGGCAGTTATGCATTGCCGGGAGCGGATCGACGACGGGGGAAGCGCATAGGGTTGATGGGGATTATCGGGTGAGCGGGAACTGGGCATACGCATCGGGTGTCCCATTTGCGACGGCCTATACGGCTAATTGTGTCTTGTGGCAGGATGGTTCGCCTGTTGTCGATGAGGATGGCAGCCCGGTGGTCCGGCCGTTCCTTTTTTTTCCGGGAGAAGTGAAGGTGCGGGACGACTGGGATGCGATGGGGCTTGTGGCAACAGAGAGTTATGGGTTTTCGGTGAAGGAATTGATCCTTCCGGCAGATCGGATGTTTTTGATCGATCCGACGGCGGCTGTGGATGAAGATCCCCTCTATCAGTATCCTTTTTTGCCGTTGGCTGAGGTGACGCTGGCGGCAAATATTTCGGGGATGGCGCAGCATTTCCTGGATTGTTGTTCGACCTATTTTGGGCGGCGGCCCATGCCCGAAGCGGTCGCAATGCTGGCCGGAGCGAGTGCGGAACTGGCCGGAATGAGGGTCGAATTTTACCGGGTGCTGGATCGGAGCTGGGAGGAGCGATCGCCGGAGTTGTATGCTGCGGTGAGCAGGGTTAGCCATGAAATGGTCGCTAAAGCCCGCAAATGGGTGGATAAACTGTATCCCTACGCCGGGTTGGGCGCTGCAGCGTACCATACCGAGATCAACCGGGTGTGGCGGGACCTGCACACGGCGGGGCAGCATCCCTTACTTGTATTCTAGGAATGCGGCCTAGACGGGCGGATTTTCCACGACCGAGAGGATATTCCCCGCGGGGTCGGTAAACCAGGCGATGGTGGGACCTTTTCCCGGCCCGCCGTGCGCGATCCCTTTTTCGTCCGTCTTTAGCTCCCCTACATTATAGTGTTCGAACTTTACCCCGGCGACGACGAGTGCATCGACGGCGGCGTCCACGCTCATCACCTGCAGGTTGAGTACCGTAAAGGTGGCAGGCTGGTGGTTGGGTTTGGGATAGAGGAAAACGCTGTAATCCTTTGTGACCTGCACGTTGAGTCCTTCCGGGGTTTGGGTCACCGGGAAGCCCAATGTCCCTTCGTAGAATTTCTTCGCTTTTTCAAGGTCGTTGACGGAATAGCTGCTGAATACGTTTGTGAAGACTAGCATAAAATGAGGTTTTATCTTGTTCTGTGCTGCGAAAGCTGTGCCCGGACGGGAAAAAGGTACAAAAATGTGATAATTCTTAACAGCGTGCTGCTGCGGCAATCCCGAATTTTGCGGTTAAAATAGCAGGATTATGAATAAGAAAATGTCGATAGCGGCGGTATTGGCCGGGTTGGCCGTTCTTGCCGGGGTCGTTTTGGCCTTCAAGGGTCGCGGGTTGCAGCCGGAGCAGCGGGAAGCGCTGTTGGGCATGAAGCCGGGCGCAGCGGCGAAGGGTTTTGCGGTGGTGGAGCTGTTCACTTCCGAAGGGTGCAGCAGCTGTCCACCGGCGGATGCGTTGGTAGCCTCAGTGCAGAAGCAGGATAAGGATCTGCCGGTCTATGTGCTGGCCTTCCATGTGGATTATTGGGACCGGCTGGGATGGAAGGATGCGTTCAGCAATGCCGCATATTCCGAACGGCAGAAGGAATATGCGGAGTGGCTTCATCTTTCCTCTATCTATACGCCGCAGGTGGTCGTCAACGGGCAGAAGGAGTTTGTAGGTTCCGATGCCGGGGCGCTTCACCGGGCGATCAATAACGGCTTGCAGGCAGCGCCGGAAGCTCAATTGACGCTTGGCGATGTGCGGTTGAGCGGAGGAAAGCTCAGCTGGCAGGCGCATGCGGATGGGGCAGGAGCCGGAGGGAATTTGCGGCTGGTGGTAGCCGTTGTAGAGCATGACGCCAACACCCATGTGCTATCCGGCGAGAATGGAGGAAAGACGCTTTCGCATGTGCAGATCGTTCGCGGATTGGACCGGGTGTCGCTGAATGGAAAGGGCGATGCGGCCGGGCGGCTTGACTGGCCGGAAGGAATGAGCGCATCCGGTGGGGAGGTGATCGCTTTTCTGCAGCATGTCCGGGACGGGAAGATCGTGGCGGCGACCCGGTCGGCTGTTACGTCCTAAGTACCTTTATTACTGACCGTTAGTGCAAGCTCCCAGCAGGATAACAACTGTTGGGAGCTTTTTTACTAAAATTTATTTTTTCGAAAAAAAGAAACCGATATATTTGTTAATCGGTGGTTAACTAACGCTGACTGATCACTGCAACAACCAAAACTACTACACACAATGAAAAATGCCAACTGTACGGGCCATCGGCCTGTTACATCCAGCCACTCCCCCCCAATTTTATCGTTCCATATCTTTCAAAGCTGAGCTGAGCCAGCGATAAATATCATTTGCCATGTGTGTCCCCGGGCGACCAGGGATGCGTATCGTCTTTTTATTGCCTTTACCAAAACAACTTCAATTATGAGAAAACTACTCGAGATCAAATGGTTTGTTCTCCTGGGTTTGCTGACGCTGACCTGCCAGGTCATGGCGCAGACCCGAACGATCACCGGAAAGGTGACGGATGCCGCTGAGAATCCTATCGCCAACGTATCCGTTGTGGTGAAGGGAACGCGTAGCGGCACCACTACGGGACCGGATGGCAGCTTTACGCTGAAAGTCCCGGCGAATGCAAAGGCGATCGTCATTTCCGGCGTCGGCTATGCGCCGATGGAATTCGATATCGTGAATAAGGAATCGATAAAGGCCACGCTGACGACCTCCGACAAGAGCCTGCAGGACGTTGTGGTGGTCGGTTATGGAACGCAGCAGAGAATAGCCTTTACAGGTTCGGCGGCAAAGGTCGACGCCTCCAAGTTCTCTTCGCAGCTGGCGGTCTCTTTCGACAAGCAGCTGGCCGGCCGCGCACCGGGTGTGCAGGTGACGAACTCGGGTGGTCTTGTCAACACGCCGGCCGTGATCCGTATCCGGGGCACTGCGTCCATTTCCGGCAATAACGACCCGCTGATCGTCGTGGATGGGATCCCCATTACGACGGGTAACCTGGCAGGGTCGACGAATTCCAACCTGCTCGGGGACATCAATCCTGCCGATATCGAGAGCATGGATATCCTGAAGGACGGGTCGGCAACGGCGATCTATGGTTCCCGCGCAGCAGCGGGCGTCGTCCTGATCACGACCAAGAAGGGAACACGGGGCAAGGCGAGGATCAGCTACGACGGGACGATGGGTTGGAGCAACCCGTTGAAGAAGTTCCATTTGCTGAACAAATGGCAATTCGAAACGATCGCCAATGAAAAGCTCGCCAATGCCGGTCTTGCGCCACAGGCAGGGATCAACGCTTCGGCAGACACTTCCAACACCGACTGGCAGAACCAGGTGATGCTAAAAAATGCGGGCGCCACCAGCCAGACCCTTTCGGTATCCGGGGGCGCAGAAAAGCTGGCTTACTATTTCTCCGTCAACTATTCCTTCAACCGGGGCATCATCCTCAGCAACTACAACCGGGCCTACCGCGTCCGGTCGAATATCGACTATGAGGTCAACAAGTTTGTAAAGATCGGGAACAGCCTGGCGATCTCCCGTCAGGAGAATGGGGATCAGAACAACGGCTCCAACGGCCTTGGCGGCGCAATCGCTTCTTCGCTGCGGTTGCTGCCCAATGTTTCGCCCTATAGCGCGGCCGGTTATGGCGGGTATAATATCGGGTATCCCACCAACAACCTGATGACTGCCGGCCCCAATGGCAAGACGATCGACGACAACTTCTTCAACGTAGCCTGGACCATCCGGAATGACAAGCTCTATGGCGACGACTATCGGATCATCGACAATGCTTATATCGAGGTCTCCCCGGTCAAAGGGCTGAAGCTGCATTCGCAGGCGGGTGTCGATCTTTACACCGACTATGCGTTCCAGGGGCTGAATGCCTTTCATGGGGACGGGTTCAGCACCAATGGGTCTACGTTCGACGAGTCGCTGAATATCCTGAACCTGATCTGGTCCAGCTATGGCACCTATGGCCTGAAGGCCGGAAACCATAATTTCACCCTGACCGGCGGTTATGATGTGCAGAAGACCACGAATAAATTCTTTACGGCCAATGGATCGCAACTATCCGACGCCTTCTATAGCCAGAAGAACGTCATTAGCGGCGCCGCCTCGATCCAGTCCATCACCGGTAACTATACCAACACCGGTTTCCTGTCCTCCTTCGGCCGGTTCAACTACGATTTCGGAAGTAAATACTTCGCGCAGGCCTCTGTCCGGCGAGATGGGCAGAGCGCTCTGGCACCTGGCCGCCGCTATGGTACCTTTCCCGGCTTCTCGGTGGGCTGGCGCCCTTCGCAGGAGGCATTCTGGCGCGGCTTCCTATCCACCTGGATCCCCGAGGCAAAGATCAAGGGTAGCTACGCCAAGGTGGGTAACACCCTTACCGGTTTTCCTTACCTGACCAATTTCGGCAATACTCCTTATGGCAATGTGAGCGGCCTCGGCGCTACCGGCGTAGGCAACCCGTTGCTGCAATGGGAGACGAGCAAAAAATGGGATGCGGGGATCGAGCTGGGTATCTATAGGAACCGGTTCAACTTCACCGCTGACTATTTCCTGAATGATATCAACAACCTGGTGCTGGCGGTGCCTACTCCGCTTTCCGCGGGTATTCCCACTCCTGCCGGCACTTCGACCACCAGCGGGGGCACTATTTCGCAGAATATCGGCACCCTCAACAACCGCGGGATCGAGCTGTCTCTTGGCGGTAACATCATCCAGCATAAGGATTTTGTCTGGAATTTCTCCGTCAACTATTCGCATGTGGCCAACAAGATCACGAATCTTTATCCCATCGGCGGGGTGCCTACAAAAACCCTTACGGACGGCAACTACAACCTGATCCGCGTAGGAGATCCGATCCATATCATCTGGGGTTATCGGTCCGCGGGCGTCAACACGCAGAACGGCAACCCGATGTTCTACAAGGCCGACGGCAGCCTGGTACAGGTGAATCTGCAGCCGGGGGCGAGTGCGGGTGTGATCTACGCCGCCAGCAGCAAGACCGATGGGGCGCTCGGTGCGAAGTCTTCGCTCGCATCGACGGATATGACCAAGCTGGGCAATGGCGTTCCCACCTGGTTTGGCGGTATCTTTAACTCCTTTACCTATAAAGGAATCGGGCTGGAATTCATGCTGCGTTATTCGGGCGGCAACAAGATCATGAACGTCACCCGGCAGGACGTGTTCTTCAATATGAAGTTCCAGAACAATGGCGCCGAGATCCTCAATCGCTGGACGCATGCCGGCCAGGTCACCGATGTCCCGAAGATCATGTATGGCCAGGACGCCAATATCAGCCAATCGAATATCGGCAACTCGCGATTCGTTGAGGATGGGAAATTCCTGAAGCTGCAAAACGTGATCCTGTCCTACACGCTTGACCCCAAGCTGCTCAACTGGAGCAACGGGAACATCCGTTCGGTCAAGGCCTTTGTACAGGGGCAGAACCTGCATACCTGGTCGAAGTATAAGGGGGCCGATCCCGAGAACATCAGCGCCCTTGGCGTCGACAATGCCGTATCGCCGCAGATCAAGAGCGTATCGGTGGGTTTATCGGTAGGCTTTTAATATTCGTAACATCATCAATCAATGCATCATGAAGAAAACAATCATCATAGGATCACTGGTCATCACGGCGCTCACCGGCTGCAAGAAAGTGTTGGATACGTCTCCGACTAACTCTGTCACGTCCAGCAGCGCATTTTCCACTGCGGCGCGCGTCGATCTATCCCTCAACGGGGTATACGATTTCGCGCAGAGCGGACGGTATACCGACGGGTCGCTGCGTGGCTATCCGTTCGGCGCCGCCAATCTCGAACAGGGGGATATGCGGGGAGAGGACATGGTGAATATCGCGACCTTTTACCAGATCGTCTATCAGAACACCCAAAACTCTGTCTCGCCGAACGTCGTAGCTCACTGGAAGGGCCTGTACCAGTTGATCGATGGAGCCAATGTCTGTATCTCAGGTTTGCAGGGGGCTTTGAAGGCCAAGATCATCACCGATGCGACCGCCACGCAATATACAGCCGAATGCCGGTTCCTTCGGGCGATGGCGCATCATGAGGCGCTGATCCATTTTGCGCGGCCCTATTCCGATGGCGGGGGACAAAGTGCCGGTGTACCCTGGCGGGATTCGGCGATCGCTTCCACCGCGGCGTTGGCGGCGATCTACACGAGGCCCCGGATGCGGGTGGACAGCGTCTATACGAATATCCTGGCCGACCTGGATTTTGCGGAAGCCAATCTGCCGGCGACAAACCAGGTGTATCGCGCTACCAAGGCTGCTGCCATTGCCCTCAAAATGCGGGTGAAGATGCATATGGGGGACTGGGCAGGCGTGATCGCCGAGGGCAACAAGATCATTTCCGCAAGCGCTCCGTTCACCAGTCCTATTGGTGGCTGGACGCTGGACGCCAACCCCGATGATCCATTCAAGCTGGGCAACTATACTACCAAGGAAAGCATCTTCTCCATCAAGAACGACGCGCTTGACAATCCTGGCGTGAACGCCGCGATCTCCACGATGTACGCGCCCTCCGATCACAAAGGGCGCGGGTTGATCGTCATATCGCCGGTGATCTACAACGACCCGAGATGGCTTTGCGACGACAAACGCAGATCGTTGCTGGTCAGCAAAGGGACCGATGCAAACGGCAACCAGAGCCTGTTCATTTACAAATACCGGGACAGCGTCGGCCTTGGCGATTACGCCCCGCAGATCCGGTATGCCGAAGTGCTGCTGACCATGGCCGAGGCCGTGGCAAGAAGCGGCAGCGGAGTGTCTCAGCAGGCGATCGACCTGCTTAATGCCGTGCGGAACCGGTCCCTGGGGCTGTTGACGGAAGCGTATACGGCGGCCAGCTTTGCCAGCCAAACCGAGCTGGTGCAGGCCATCCTGTTTGAAAGAAGGGTGGAATTCCTGGGTGAGGGCAAGCGCTGGGCGGATATCCACCGGTTAAGCCCCGACCCGGTTTATGGCCCGGGAGGCATTCCCGCCAAAGCGTTGAACCAGTCCGTGAAGCCCATCACCACTTTCAGCTGTGGTGCGGGCTATACCCCGGGACAGGGCGCGGTCCCTTATTCCGACTTCCGGTTCATCTGGCCGATCCCGCTGACGGAGACCCAGCAGAACCCGATCGTCGCTCAGAATCCGCAATATTAATAGCCTGACCGATCAAAATATAAAGGGTGTCCCGTTCGGCGGGACACCCTTTTTTGTTTTCTCATGTGTAGAAGCCTGGTGGGGCGGTTAATAAATATACAGGATTGCCCTGTAAAAAACCGGCGTTGGTTAAAAAAAGCGGGTTTGCTGCCCAATTTATTGTTTCTTGTCAATGATCTGCGCCTGCATCGGGTACCGCAGGGGACCCAGGGATTTTGCCTATATTTAGTGATATTAAATCATATACTATGATCCGCAATTACTTCAAGACCGCCTGGAGGAATATCCTTCGGAACAAGCTGTATTCGGGCATCAATGTGCTCGGACTCACCATCGGCCTGGCGGTGGGAATGCTGATCCTGCTTTGGGTGCAGGACGAATCCAGCTTTGACGGTTTTCACCGTAAGGCGGCGAATATCTACCGGGTGAATTCCGCGGCGGGAAAAGGGGCATTGCGGGCTTTGTATGAAACGACCCCGGCGGCCGTGGCGCCCGCCGCACTCAAAGAGATCCCTGGGGTGGTCAATGCGGTGCGGACCTTTCCCGATTGGCGATATAGTATTTTTAGCTATGGCGACAGGCTGTTTGAGGAGCCGGTGGCCATCTACGCGGATTCCAATCTTTTACAGATGCTGGATTTCCGGTTGCTGGCGGGAGATGCGCGACAGCTGTGGCCCAATCTTCAATCCGTCGTGATCACGGAATCGACGGCCAGGAAATATTTTGGCGGAGCCGACCCGATGGGGAAAGTGATCATGGGTGACCATAAGGATCCTTTTGTCGTCAGTGGTGTGCTGGCGGATTTCCCGGACAATTCTTCGATCAAGGCCGATCTCCTGTTCCCGATCACCACGTTCCGGGGGGACTACAACGGGACCGGCTACTGGCCCACCCTGGAATCCGACTGGGGGAATTTCGGCTATCTCACCCTGCTGGAGCTGCAACCGGGGGTATCCCCAAAAGAGATCGGCGAGAAGCTACTTGCTATCGAGATGAGACAGGCGCCGCAAATAAAGGTTTCCTCCGCCGAAATGGGCTTCGAGCTACAACCCCTGAGGCAGATCCATCTCCGCAAAGCGGATGGAAGCGCTCCTTTGCTGCAGACGGTGCGCATCTTCGAATGGATCGCCGTATTCATCCTACTGATCGCGAGCATCAATTACGTCAATCTCTCGACGGCCCGGGCGATGTTGCGGGCCCGGGAAGTGGGCGTTCGGAAGATCATCGGCGCGACAAAGCGGCAGCTGTTTGCGCAATTTGTGATCGAGACGGGGATCTTTTACCTCGTCTCGCTTTTGCTGGCCTTCGGACTGATCATTTTAGTGATCCCTTCTTACAATACATTTGCGGATAAGAATTTTCAGCTGGACATCACCGATATATCGCTTTGGAGGGTGGTGGGCGTAACCGGGTTTGGCGTGTTGCTGGCTTCGGCGGTATACCCGGCCTTGTTACTCAGCGCCTTCGAGCCGCTGAGGGCCTTGAAAGGGAAGATCATGCAGGGAGTGGGAAACGTCGCATTCCGGAAATTGCTGGTGACGACGCAATTTGTCTTCTCTGTGGGATTGATCATCGGGACCCTGGTGATCGGCCGGCAGCTGAGCTATGTCCGGGAACGCGACCCGGGATACAACCGAAGCCAGGTGTTTACTTTCCATGGCCGCAATATGCGTGATCACACCCAGGCCGTGTTGGATCAGCTGCGGAAAGAACCGGCGATAAAGGAAGTGTCAGTGGCCAACGACGAGCTGGTCAATGTGCACAACTCCACCGGCGATACGGACTGGGATGGTAAACCTGCCAACAGCTTGTTCATCATCAATGTGCTGAATATCGACGAGCACTTTCTCCCGATGATGCAGATGTCGCTCGAGGCCGGCGACAATTTCAGCGGCCGGCCGGTAGACAGCGCCCACTACATTCTTAACGAAACGGCCGTTCGTCAGATGGGGATCACCCATCCGGTTGGGAAACGGTTCAAGGTGAATGATAAGGATGGGACCATTGTCGGGGTGATCAAGGACTTCAATTTTGCATCGCTTCACACGGCGATCGGTCCGATGGTCCTGCGGTACAGACCTGCCGGCGGGTTCTACTATGTGAAAACGGTAGGCCATGCCGCATCGCGGGCGATCGCCGCCGCGCAAAAGCTCTGGCGTGAGTACAATCCCGGGATGCCGTTCTCTTACGACTTCCTTGATGCCACGTATGAGCAGATGTATCGGTCGGATATGCAGACCGGCGATCTTTTCACCGGGTTTGCAGGCATTGCGATCTTTCTTTCCTGTTTGGGTCTGTTCGGGCTGGCGACATATACGGCGCAGGTGCGTACCCGGGAGATCGGTATCCGGAAAGTGTTGGGCGCCAACGTGGCCAGCATCGTCGCCCTTCTTTCGCGGGATTTCCTGTGGCTGGTGGGGATCGCCGTCGTCATTGCCAGTCCGTTGGCCGGGTGGGGGATGGACCGGTGGTTACAGGATTTCGTCTACCGGACCGATGTTGCCTGGTGGGTCTTTGCGGTGGCGGGTGCTTCGGCCCTTGGCCTCGCATTGGTGACTATCGGGTGGCAGGCGGTTCGCGCCGCTTTAGCGAACCCGGTGAAGGCTTTGCGTAGCGAATAAGTTACTTCCCCGCGTAAGCGTCTTCGAGCTCCTTACTATTTATCTTCTGCATTTTCAGCATGGCCTGCATGGCGCGGCCGGCTCCGGCTTTGTCGCTACCGCCGATCGTGCGTTGACGGTTGACTTTTTAAAGACAGAGACATAGAAGTTGGCTGCTTCTTCGGCCTGGTTGTCGAACCAGCGAAAGGTCGTCAATCCCGCGGGTCGAATGCGTCAGGCCTTTTCGGTTTCGTATTGGGTCGAGAGCGTGAGGCCTTTCCATTTCTCTATGAGCTCCTCCAGGTGGCGCATCTTCGCGGTGGCGCGGTTGTATGCGTCGCTGCCGAGGAAGAGCAGGGTCGGCGGTTCGGGGGATTCCGCTATTTCGATGAGGGCTTCCGCCGCCTTTACCGGATCCCCGGGTTGCTTCCCGTCGATGGACAGGTAGCGGGCGTGGGAGGCGCGGATGTCGGAATAGTCGGCGATCTGCGTGTCGCCGAGGACCAGGGATTCCCGCGTGAGGAACTGGGTGCGGAAGGCGCCGGGCGCTACGGCTGTCACGTGGATACCCAAGGGCCGGAGATCTTGGGCGAGTACGTCGGAGAGGCCGATGAGGGCGTGTTTGGATGCGGCGTAGACCGACCAGCCGAGGACCCCCGCGAAACCGGCGATCGAGGAAATATTGATGATATGGCCGGAGCGTTGCGCCCGCAGGTAGGGCAATACTTTCTTTATCACGGTCATAGGGGCGAAAAGGTTGACCTCGAAATTATCCCTGATCTCGTCGAGGCCGAGCTCTTCCAGGGCGCCGCCGATGCCATAGCCGGCGTTATTGACGACGACGTCGATGCGGCCGAAGACCTCCCAGGTCGTGAGGAGGGCTCCTTCGACCGAGGCCTCGTCGGATAGATCGACCTCGAGCGGAAGGAACTGGTCGGCGGGGGCGGAGCCCACGGCTGCTTCCAATGTTTCAAGAGTGCGGGAGGTGGCGGCCACTTGATGGCCTTCGGCGATGAGCTTGTTGACGAGGGTAAGACCCAATCCTTTTGATGCGCCGGTGATGAACCATACTTTCTTTTCCATAGTCGTTGTTTTTCTACGGCAAAGGTAGGGCCGGCGGCGGCCCGGCCGGATGCGCAAATCAAACCAATTAGTGCAAAAATCAAACAATGGGGTTGGTCTCCCGGTAGGCGCCCGGGGACAAACGGGTGTTTTTCTTAAAGAAATTGATGAAGTGGGAGCGTTCTTCGAAGCCGAGGCACCAGGCTACTTCGCCGACGTTCCAGTTGGTATGACGCAGGAGCGATTTTGCCTCCTGGACGATGCGTTCGGCGATCAATTTTGTGGTCGTCTTGCCCGAAGACTCGCGGAGCGCCCGGTTGAGATGGTTGACGTGGATGGCCATTTGGGAAGCATACTCGGAGGGCGAGCGAAGGGCCACCTGCTGGGAGGGGGATTCAATGGGAAACTGGCGTTCCAGCAGTTCCATGAACAGCGAAGAGATGCGGACGGAGGCGTTCGAGTTGGCGTAGATAGAGGTGTCGGCCGGCTGCATTTTCAGCGCCAGGTGGATCAGCTCGAAGACCAGGGTCCGGAGGACGTCATATTTATAGGCGTAGTCGGAGGCGATCTCCGTCAGCATGCGTTCGTAGAGGCCGGCGATGGTGGCAGCCTGCGTTTCGGTCAGCGTGAAGACGGGGGTGGCGCCGGGCTGGAACAGCGGATAGTCGCGGATATGGCCGAACTGCCGGAAGAAGGCCTCGGTAAAGATGCAAAAGTAGCCGGTGGGATTGGGGGACAACCGCTCCCACCGATAAGGGATGAGCGGGTTGGAGAAAACAAGGGTAGGGCCGTCGACCTCGAGGACTTTGTCGGCATATTCGATCCGGTTGTTGCCCGTCATCAACGATACCTTGTAGAATTCGACGCGCCGGTAGGGCATCGGGCCATGGGGCTTACTGAGGACCTCGGCGAGCCGGAATACGTTAAAGTGGCCCATCTCCTTTTTGAGATTGGCAGGCAGCCAGTCGAGCTTGTCCTTGTAGAATTCTTCGAGGCTTTGCGCAGGTTCCATTGTGCAAAGATACGAAATTCAAATAAACCCTCACACCTCTCCCTACGGTCGATGTGAAGGGGGTTTGGGCTTCTTCTCGGCGGTGAGCAGCGCTTTTGTGAACTCGCTGGTATAGAAGGCCCCTTGTTTCAGCTGCCCCTTGCCGTTGCCCTTCGTCCAGAATTGCAGGGGGATCTGCGTGTTGGGCGCCCCGGAATAATAGCTGACGCTAAATCGGATCTCCGAGCCACGGCCATATTGATCGCCGCCGACGATACCGATCGGGGCGCCGGCTTCCACGGTCTGCCCCGGTTTTACGAGGGCTCCATCCTTTTTGAGGATGCCGTATTCGGCAAAGGAACCGTCGGCATGGAAGATCTCGACGAAGTTCCAGTTGGTGGTGGTGGTTGCGCCGGCGTCATTTTCGGAGTTGCCGGCATCCACGGCGGAGACGATGCCGCGACGGGCGGCGTAGATGGTGTCGCCTTGTTTGGCGCGAAGCCGGACCGAATATCCGCTGTCCTGTCCGCCGGGGGTTGAACCTGCAGGTTTATTGGGGATGCGGTAGGCCTGTGTCTCGATGCCCGGTCCGGTGGGGAGCAGATAGGTGAAGTTGGGGTTGACGACCGGGTTGAGCAAACCTTTGCGGTTGGTGCTTTTATAGTTGAGCTTCGTGTCCTTTCCCTTTTCGATGGGCGAAAGCGTGAGGATCTTCACCGGGCCGGGCTTCAGTTCCACCTCATAGGGGAGGGAATGATCGGCGCGGAGATTGTCCAGCGTGGGGAAGTCGATCCGCAGGACATAGGTGCAAAAGGCTTTGTTGTTGGCCGTGAACACATAGCGCCCCTGGTTGTCGACGCTGTACGAGATGTCGATGATCTTTTGGGCCCGGGCGCCGAAGGCAGCGAGAAAGAGGAGGAACAGGACGGCCTTTTTCATATTTGGGGATTGGTTTTCGGTTAAAGATAAAGAAAAATGTTTTTGGCAGATTGCGGATAATCATTACATTGTGTCATACTAACATAATGATTATGCTTGCTGCAAAACTCCTTCCTGCCGCAGCCTTGCTTTCCGCAACGCTGGGTTTCCTCTCCTGCAATTCGGGTGGCTCCAACCCTCCCGCTTACCGCGATCTGAACAAGAATGGAAAGATGGATGTCTATGAGGACAGCAGCCAGTCGGTCGATGCACGGGTGGATGATCTGTTGAAGCAGATGACGCTGGAAGAGAAGGCGGGGCTGCTGTTCATCAACGGGGCCCGGGTGAACGAGGACGGGTCGATCGACGACAAGCCGGGCAAGGGGATGTTTGCCTTTGCGCCGAATGCGCTAAAACTGGTGCAGGGGCAGAAGATGAACCACTTCAATCTCTGGGCGGTGCCTGCGCCGGAGATGCTTGCCAGGTGGTACAACGGCATGCAGCATTATATGCAGGATTCGACGCGGCTTGGCATTCCGATGACCGTCGCTTCCGATCCGCGCAATCATTTCGCCAGTAATGTCTTTGCGATGTCGGCTCATACCTTCTCCCAATGGTGCGAGCCGCTGGGGCTTGGAGCGATCGGGGATTCGGCGTTGACGCGGCAGTTCGCGGATGTGTCGCGGCGCGAGTATGTGGCCGTCGGTATCCGCGAGGCCCTGCATCCCCAGATCGATCTTTCGACGGAACCGCGCTGGCCGCGGATCAGCGGGACCTTTGGAGAGGATGCGCAGCTGACGGCGCGAATGGCGAAGGCCTATATCCTCGGCTACCAGGGGGACAAGCTCGATTCCAACAGCGTGGCCTGCATGACCAAGCATTTCCCGGGCGGCGGTCCGCAAAAAGAAGGGCTCGATCCGCATTTCCCTTTCCAGAAAGGCCAGGTCTATCCCGGTAACAATTTCAAATATCACCTGATCCCCTTCGAAGCGGCCTTTGCCGCGCACACCGCGGCCATCATGCCGTATTACGGTGTGCCGATGGGGCAGACGAGCGAGAACGTAGGTTTTAGTTATAATAAGGACATCATCACCGGCTTGCTGCGCAACACCTATCACTATGATGGAGTGGTGTGTACGGACTGGGGCCTGGTCACCGACGCCCATATGGGCGACTTTGTCTGGCCGGCCCGCGCCTGGGGCGTCGAGAGCCTGTCGCGGGAGGACAGGGTGAAGAAGATCATCGATGCGGGTGTCGATCAATTTGGCGGGGAGAACTGCCCCGAGATCGTCGTGCAGCTGGTAAAGAGCGGCAAGCTGACCGAGGCCCGGATCGATTCCAGCGCAAGAAGGCTGTTGCGGCAGAAGTTCGAGCTGGGGCTGTTCGACCATCCTTTTGTAGACGAATCCAAGGTGGGTCAGATCGTGGGCAACGAGGAATCGATGAAGGCGGGTGAGGCGTCTCAGCGGAGGGCCATGACGCTGTTGAAGAATGATAATAAGGTGTTGCCGCTGGCGCCGGGAAAATTAAAGATCTATATCCGCAATGTGGATTCGGCCGTGGCGTCGAAATATGGAACGGTCGTAAGCGATCCGGGGAAGGCGGATATCGCGATATTGAGACTCAAGACGCCATATGTGCCGGTGAATTCGCCGATCATGATAGCACAGATGTTCCATCATGGGGACCTCGATTTCAAGGGAAAACAGAAAGACAGTATCCTACAGTTGCTGAGCAAGGTGCCGACGATCGTGGATATCTATCTGGACCGGCCGGCGGTGATCCCGGAGATCGGCGCAAAGGCCAAGGGGCTTTTGGCGGATTTCGGCGCGAGCGATGCGGCGGTGCTGGATGTCATCTTTGGGAAGGATAAGCCGGGCGGGCATCTGCCGATCGAGCTGCCTTCTTCCATGGATGCGGTGCGGGCGCAGAAGGAAGATGTGCCGTATGATTCGAAGAATCCCCTTTATAAATTCGGATTCGGACTAAGTTATTAAAAGCGCCAGCCGGTGAACAGCTGGATGACGTTGTTCTTTGGATTGATGCTGATGCCTCCCGAGCCGCCGGAAGTGAAGGCATCCTTGTAGATGCCGTTCAGGCTCAGGTTGTAGCGGGCCCCGATGATGAGGCCGGCCACGGGATGGATCTCGATACCGCCGGTGAATCCGTAGTCAAAGCGGTTGTAATAACTCAGCAGGCTCTTGTACTGGGTGCCCAGCCCGGTACTGTCGGGGATAGCGATCTGGCCGCTGCTGTCCGTTTTCGCGTTGAGCAGGTAAGCCGTCCGGAAGCCGAACTGGATCTGAACGTATTTGGTGATATTGATGGCCATCAGTTGCGCGAGCGAGATATAGTCGAGCATCAGGGCGTTGTTGACCTGGCTGGTGTTGACATCATAGCCCTGACGGGAGAACGTAAGCTCGGTGTAGGAGCCGATTATTTTTGTGGGTGGCGAGAGGAAGATGCCCGCATGGAACCCGGTATGCGTGCTGCCGTTGATATCCGAGGCGTGGGTGACGTTGGCAAAGTTGAGGCCGGCGCGGAAGCCGATGCCGATGATGTGGTGTTCTTTTTTTGGGGCGGCCGACCGTTGGGTGCTGTCGCTTTGGGCGAGGCCAAGGATCGGGAGCAGGAGAAGTACGAAAAGGGTTGTTGGGGTTGCTTTGGGGCGCATGGGTTTTTATTTGTTCCGAAGCTACGCCGGCGACGAGCCTGCGTCAATAGAACGAAAGTTAGGCTCAGGCATGTGGGGATTTTAGCGGAAGGCTTTGTTGATCGCCTCGGTGCGATTCTGGACGTGGAGCTTTTCGTAGATGCGGTGGATGTGTTGGCGGACCGTGCTGGTGGAGATGGAGAGCTGGTCGGCTATTTCCTTGTAGAGGAGGCCGCGGGACAGCAGCTGGAGGATCTCGTTCTCGCGGACGGATAGCGCCCCGGCGACGGGCGGCGGGCTCTTTGAGGGTTGTTCCTGGAAATTGCGGACCAATTTGCGAGCTATATTGGAGCTCATGGGCGAGCCGCCTTCGTAGAGTTCCTTCAGCGCCTCGATGATGTTGACCAGCCCGGTGTTTTTGAGCAGGTAGCCCGAAGCCCCGGCCTTGAGGGCTTCGAAGACCTTTTCGTCGTTCTCATAGACCGTAAACATCATGAACTGGGTGCGGCCGGCCCTGGGGGCGGTTTGCCGGATGCATTCGATGCCGTTGATGCCGGGGAGGCTGATGTCCATGATGACGATGTCGGCCTGCAGGCGGGGGATGGCTTCCATGGCCTCTTCTGCCGTTTTGAAGGTGTCCAGGACGACGAATTCGGGGTTCAGGGCGAGAAAGTTCTTTAACCCTTCGCGCACCTCGTTGAGGTCTTCTACTATGATGAGGCTGATAGACATGGGGAGCTGTGATTTGAAGCTACTGGTAAATGGGTAACCCGGCAATAGTATAAAAGTTATAGCGGCACGGACAGGCGGACGGTGGTGCCCGGTCCGGTGTAAATATACAGGGTTCCGCCGAGGTCGCCGATACGCCGTTGCATGTTGTTGAGCCCGTTGGCAAAGGGACGGATGCTCTCCCGGTCGAAGCCGGTCCCGTCGTCTTCGATGGCGACGGTGAGGAACCGTCCCGGCTGGACGGTCATCCGGATGACCACCCGTTCCGCCTGGGAATGCTTGACGATATTGTGCAGGGCCTCTTTGATGGTCAGGTAGACGTTGCGCCGGAACTCGCCGCTGACAAAACAGGAGGGCATCTCGGCGGGTGATTCCACCTGGCAGTGGATACCCGCCTGGAGCAGGTATTCGGCCGCATAGCTGCGGGTGTACGACAGCAGATCGCTGAGGGAATCGTTCCGTTCGTTCAGGGCCCAGACGATCTCGCCCATCTTGTCGATCATCTCATGGGAATACCGCCTGATCCCCGTGATCTCTTCTTCGATAGGAAGCTGCTGCTGTTTTTTTATCCCGATGGTCTCGCTCAGGAATTTGATCCTCGAAAGGCCGGCGCCCAGCTCGTCGTGCATATCGGTGGCGATGCGCGTCCTTTCCTTCTCGATGGCCTGCTGGCTTTCCAGCTCGAGCCGCTGGTGGAGCAGGCGGCGGCGGATATAAGTGCGGATGATCATGATGGTTAGTGCCACGAGAACGAGGATCAGACCGATGCGGAACCCGGTGGTCTGCCACCAGGGCGGATGGATCACGAATGCGTAACTGGAACCGGCGTCGGGATAGTCGCCGGCCAGGAACCGGGCCTTCACCCGCAGCGTGTACTTTCCCGGCGGCAGATTGACGAAATGGATCGCCGATTCCGGGGTCAGCGGGCTCCACTGGCGGTTGCTGCTGCCTTCCAGCAGGTAGGAGTACCGGATTTGCGCCTCTTCGATATAGCTGGTCACGCCGATATGAAAGGTAATGGTGCTGTGGTCGTACGGCAGCGTCAGCGTCTTCCGGCTGGTGTCCGGGGAGAGGGTATTGTCAACCACCACCTGGGAGAAAAGGACATGGGGGTGGTAGTCCGGTCTTTTCGCGGGGAAGGGGCCGGCCTTTATATAGCCCTGCATCACCAGGGCCCACTGCGTTCGCCGGCGGGTCGAAAAGACGCGATAGATACCCTGATAATTATCATGACTATAAGTGAGGTTGTCGATCGTAAAGCGGGAATCGTCGTAGCGGATACGGTCGAGGCCCGCCGGAGTACAGGCCCAGACGGTATTGTCGGGGTCACAATGAAGGTAGTTGATAAAATTCTCCGAGAGGCCGTTGCCGGTGGTGAGATGCTGGATGGATCGTAAACGAAGCTCGTCGAAGAAAAGGCAATAGAGTCCATGGTCCCTTGTTCCGATATAGACACGACCGGCGGTATCGACGGTGATGGACCGGGCGCTGCCGCCGGGCACGTTGTGGAAGCTGGCCAGGGTTTGAAGGCGGAGGCCCGTCCCGGACGGTGTGATGCCGAAGACGAGTAGCTTATCATTGCGGGTAACGGTCCAGATGCGTCCTTTTGGATCGATGGCCGCCTCGTCGCACAGGTAGGGCAGCGGAACCTGCAGGGACCTGCGAAGCGGTGTCTGGCCTGCGGGGACGACGGTGAGTTTCCTGGAGACGAAGACCAGATCGCCTTTCGGGTCGAAGCAACCGCTGCCGTATTCGAAGGTGCTGTCATGCAAGGCCGGGGTGACGCGGTATCGATGACCGGGAAGGAACTGCAGCGCGTAAAGATCGGCGCCGGCGACGAACCAGGCGCTTTTGCCGATGTAGGGGCGGGCATTGATCGGGATCGGGCCTTCCGGCAGGAAGAGCTGCTGGACGCTGTCCCTTTCCTGCAGGAGCAAGAGCGCCCGCCGGTTGGCATCATAGAACCACACCGAGTCGGTGCCCGGCGCGACGCAGAGGTCGCTGACGGTGAACCCGGGGCGGGGAGTGGAATACCAGGCGACCGGTCGCTCCGGCCATTTGACGATCCCGTTGCGGTCGTTGGCGAGCCAGAAGGTGCTCTCCTTGTCCTGGAGCATTCCCACCGTGAACCCCGGCGGGAGACCGTTAGCCGTGGTAAAGGGTTGCGGGATACCGGTAGCGGCGTCGATCCGGATCAACTCCTCATTGGTGGAGAGCCATAGGTCATGTCGGCGATCGGTATAAAGGTAGCGGCAGATAACCGGGCCGGCTGCCTGCCAGGGGGCCGGCATCGGGCGCGGGCGGATCGAGTCCTTTTTCAGCGCGGCGGGATCGAGCCAGCGAACTCCTTTGCCTGTAGCGGTAAAGAGGCTGTCGCCGGGAGTCTTTAGCAGAAATAAGAAATCAGGCCCCCTGGCCGTGGCGGTGAGCTTTTGGGTTCTCAGGTCATAGAGTAGGAGGGAGCCGGGGCCGGGAAAGGCGCCCATAAACTGATCGGTGAGCAGCAGAAGGTGATGGTTCGTTTCAACCGCTTGAACGATTGGACCATCCTCCGTGCGGCCCTGATCGTCCGTCAGTGGAATGCGGACGAAGCGGTTCTGCTGATAGCGAAACAGCCCGTTATCGGAAATGGCGTAGATGAACCCGTCGCTGCAACGGACGAGCTGGTTGGTTACCGGGTAGAAGCCGTCGGCCGTGTGAACGTCGCTGATGACGCCGTGGACCAGGCAATGCAGGGCGGCACCATTCGGGACGATCCACAGGGAGTCGTCGCCCATCTCCATGATATCGTTGACCAGGCTTGCGGCCAGGCCGTTGTCGGTGGTATAGTTGATGAACCGGCTGCCATCGTAGACGCTCAGCCCGCCGAAGGTGGCGATGTACAGGCGGCCGCGGCTGTCCTGGTAGAGACTGCGGGTGCGGTTGTTGACGAGGCCATTCTTTGGCGTATAGCGTGCAAAGAGATATTGTTGCGCATAGAGGCTATGAACAAGGAGGACCAGCCACAGTAAGGTCAGCGGGCGGCGCATGCGGGGTTTGCTAGCTGAATGAAGTTAGGAAAAATTAGTAGTATTGATGTATGAGAACGATCCTACTATTGCTGGCGTTTTTTGGCGGTATGCTGCCCGATCGGGTGAATCTTCTGCCGGCTTCGGCCCTGCATCCTTTTGGCCGGTATATCCTTACGCCGGCCGGCGAGGTCGAACTGATCGGGAGTGCGGTCCATTTTGGGTTTCAGTTCACGGGCGCGGGCTGCGCGGTGTACCTGCATCTTGCCGATACGGCCGGTCACAGCTATGTACAATACGAGCTGGATGGCGTATACCAGGGACGGGTGCGGGTCGGGGGTACGGCGCCCCTGCTGATACGGGCAGGGGGCAGGGGTGTTCACACCGTATGGATCTACAAGGCGACGGAGGCGACAAGCGGCCCCATCTTTGTCGAAAAGATCGCCGGGCAGGGACTGGCGGCATTGCAGCGGCCTGAGGCCCCGGTGATCGAATTCATCGGTAACAGCATCACCTGCGGAGCCGATGCGGATACGTCGGCGACCCCCTGCGGAGTCGGGCAATATTCCGATTATCACAACGCCTATTATGCGTATGGGCCGCGGGTGGCCAGGGCGTTAAAGGTCAATTATTTTCTGAGCAGCGTGAGCGGCATCGGCATCTATCGCACCTGGAACCGGGATGCACCGTCGATGCCAATGGTGTATGAACATGCTGATCTGAGCGATACGGGCCGAAGGCTATGGGATTTTGCGCGATACCGCCCGGCCGTGGTCAGCATCGCCCTGGGGACGAACGATCTCAGCAAAGGAGATGGGAAGGGGGCCCGGGCGCTTTTTGACAGCGCGCGATTTGTGGGCGCGTATGTGAAGTTTGTCCGGCTGGTAAAGACGAAGTATCCTTCGGCGCGGATCGCGTTGCTGAGCAGTCCGATGGTGGGCGGTGAGGACCGGGAGTTGTTGCAGCGTTGCCTGGCGGCGGTGAAGACGGCCATCGATCCGCTTTATCCGGCAGGGCGGCCGGTAGCGCTGTTCTTTTTCGAGCCGATGACGCCGGGGGGATGCTCTTATCATCCCAGCGTGGAGGATCATGCGTTGCTGGCGGCGCAGCTGGAGCCGTTCTTTCAGCGGTTGCTGCTGGAGTGAGGCCTTGCTATTGCGCGAGAGGCGGTACTCGCTATTGCGCGAGATGCGGCATGAGCTGACGAATGACCGCGGTGCGGGCCTTTAGCTGCCCGGGTTGGACCAGGGGATAGAACTGATCGTGGGTGGAATGAAAGTCCATGTAGAAGCACCACCAACCAAGGCCGAGCCAGGGTACGGCGGCGGCTTCGGCATCGCTAAGCGGTCGGATGCTGCGGTAAGCGGCGAGAAATGTGTCAAAGGCCTGGTCGGCGGCCGCGCGGGTCTGCCGGCCAAAGTGGACGTCGAGGTCGAGATGGGTACGGAAGGTCATGAGATCGTTGATCAGCCAGCCCTGACCGAAGAAATCGAAATCGAAGAGGGTCAGGTTGCCGCCATCGAAATGGAAATTTTTGGGCAGGAGGTCGAAGTGGCAGAAGCCGGTGGAAAAACCGGTCGTGTTGGTTTGGGCCAGATGGGTGGCCGTCTTTTCAGCGGCTTGTTGCCACCAGTCATATTCTTCCGGTAATTCCGCAAAGTAGGGTTTGATGAGGCTGAGAGGCTTTGTGAGGGTCGTCTCCCAATCGAAGGTCCATCTGTTATCGCTGAGCTGAATGGTCGATGAGACCACATGAAACCGGGCCAGCTGGTGGCCGAGGCTTTGTAATTGGGTTTCGTTGAGGATGGCGACGGAATTCCCCGGGGCATAGGAGAAGAGGACGGCGTGCCGCTCGCCTTCGGGGGCGGGGAAGGCGTGAAGATATTGCCCCGTGCTGTCCGCTATCGGGTAGGAGACCGATACGCCGGCCTCTTTTGCCGCAAGCAATAGCTCGATCTCCGCTGTAATGTGCGAGCGGGTGCGGTGGCTGGGACGGTAGACTCGGAGGATATACTTCCCCGTTATAGTGCCGATCTCATAGGTGTCGCCGACGCCGCGAACGAGGAAACGGCATTTCGTGCCCGCAAAGCCATATCGTTGTCCGAGGTAAGTGGCCAATGCTTCGGGCGATAAGGTGGAATAAAGGACCGGGAAAAGAGAAGGCATTTTATTTGGTATCGAAGGCTCGCAGCCGCGTGAATTTATATCCGCCGCCATCGCCTTTTGTCACCTGGTACATCAGGGTACGCGTTCCGCCGGTGGGCTTGTCATCGGCATCGCCGGGGTTGTAGACCGGGAATCGCTGGAGAAGGGAACCCTCGAGCAGGGAGAACTGATCATGACCCTTATATCCCTTGTTCACTTTGGGGTCATAGGAGACGTCGGGGAGATAGCAGGGGACGAGGGACTTATTCGCCTCGGAGAGGAGGCAATAGACGGTGCCGTGGACGGCGTTGGAATCGGAGTAGATGACCATCAGGAGGTCGGGATAACTGTCACCGTTGAGATCGTCCACCTGGGTGGTATAGAGCCGGCCTTTGAGGGGAAAATCCAACGGGCGGACATCGGTTTCCATGCCGATGGGGCGGATCGAGATAGGGTTCTCGGTGATGCTGTGATTCCGGCAGGTGACGCGGTAACCGACCTTGCCTATTTTCATCGTGGTATCGATCTTGTTAAAGCTCGGCGTTTGGGCCCCGGCGTTGAGAGCAAACAGGCCGGCGAGCATCCAAAGAAGGTACTGGTATTTTGACTTCATTTGCTAAAGATAGCCTATATTCATTATATGAAATACAACCTACTACTGCTGTTGCTTGCTTTTTGCCTTTTTGACTCCTTTAAACTCCAGCCCAAACCTCTTCGGATGAATGGCACCTGGCGGCTGGTTTCGGGGACGACGATAACAAAAGGCGTGTCCACGGTGACCGACTACACCAGGGATACGAAGTTCATCAAGATCATCAACGACACGCATTTCGCCTTTTTAAAACACGATCTCAATCCGGCGAAGGACTCGTCCAATCATTTCGATGCGGGCGGGGGCAGCTATACGCTCAACGGTAATCACTACACGGAGCATCTCGACTATTACAGCGATCACAACTGGGAAGGGAAGCCGTTTACCTTTACGGTCACCATCAGCCATGACACCCTGACGCAGCGGGGGATGGAAAAGGTGGAGAACGAGAATATCGACCGGGAAATAATCGAACGGTATGTACGGGAGGGGAAATAAATTCATTGTTGCGGGCCTGATCCTTCTCTGCGCGTTCCGGTTCCCGGAGCAGCGGGCAAGCGGGCGTTTCGATACCGTCAAGGTAGAGGGCGGGCTGATCTCCGGCTCGGTGAGTTCCGCCGGGAATATCCATGTTTTTAAAGGCATCCCTTTTGCCGCGCCGCCGGTTGGCGCCTTGCGGTGGAAAGCGCCGCAGCCTGTCCGGCCCTGGACGGGGGTCAAACCTTGCGTGGCCTTCGGGCCGAGCCCGATGCAGAATTCCCCCGCGCCTTTTAGTATGTGGTCGGAAGAGTTCTTAATTCCGAAGGAACCGATCAGCGAGGATTGTCTTTATCTGAATGTCTGGACGGCCGCCGCGGCTCCGGCAGACAAGCGACCGGTGCTGGTGTGGATCTATGGCGGCGGGTTTGTCAGCGGAGGCAGTGCGGTACCTATCTATGACGGAGAGGCCATGGCGAAGAAAGGCATCGTGTTCGTCAGCATCAACTATCGGGTGGGTATCTTTGGATTCTTTGCGCATCCCGGGCTGACGAAGGAATCGGGTCATCAGGCTTCGGGCAACTATGGGCTGATGGACCAGATCGCCGCCCTGAAATGGGTGCAGAAAAATATCGCGGCCTTTGGCGGCGACGCGGGCAATGTGACCATAGCCGGTCAGTCGGCGGGGTCGATGAGTGTCAACGCGCTTGTCGCATCGCCGCTCGCCAGGGGATTGTTCAAACGGGCGATCGGGGAAAGCGGCGCCAGCTTCACGCGGGAAAATTTGTCGCTGGCGAATGCCGAAGAGGAAGGGATGAAGGTGATGAGATCGTTGAAGGCCTCCTCCCTGAGCCATCTCCGCGCCTTGTCCGCGGACCAGTTATTGAAGAGTGGGCTGGGATTTGGGGGACCGATGATCGACGGGTATGTTCTTCCGGATGACATCGTCAATATTTTCAAGGCCGGGAAGGAGAACCGGGTGGACCTGTTGACGGGGTGGAACCAGGACGAGGGACTGGAATTCGGGCCGATGAAGAATGCGGAGGAGTTCCGGAAGGATGCCCATCGGAACTATGGTGCGGATGCGGATGCATTTTTGAAGTACTATCCGGCAACCACCGACGCCGAAGCGGCTGCTTCGCAGATGGATCTTGCCCGGGACATGATCTTTGGAGTGCAGAATTATGAATGGGCGAATATCCAATCGGGGCAAGGGTCGCGGGTGTATGTTTACAGATTTGCCCGAAAGCCGCCGGCGACAGGAGAATACGTGAAATATGGCGCTTTCCATACGGCAGAGGTGCCCTATGCCTACAACAATCTGAATTTTGTCAACCGGCCCTGGGAGCCCGTGGATCGGGTCCTGGCGGCGGAGATGTCTTCCTACTGGGCGAATTTTGCTTCCACAGGCGATCCAAACGGAACGGGGCTGCCGGTCTGGGACCGGTATACGACCGCAGACAAGCGGATCATGGTGCTGGACAAGGCATCGGCGAGCCGGCCGTTGCCGGATGCCGATGCGCTCGATCTGCTTTACAAACTACTTTTACCTGGCGCAGGTGCGCAGGCTTCGCGACAATACGAGCTGAAAGAAGGCAAGTACCGGCTGACAATGGAGGGCGCCGCGCATTTTGCCGATCTGCCGCTCCGATGTATGCAGCGGGAGTTCCCGTATAAGACAGGGGTGGCCTTCCCGGACAGTACGCTGGCGGTGAAACCGAGGGAATATCATCCTGCTTTTTATGGCTGTTTCGACTGGCATTCCAGCGTTCATGGCCATTGGATGCTGGTCCGGCTGCTGAAGTCATTCCCGGGTATGGCGCGGGCGGCCGAGATACGGCAACGGCTGACCGAGAATCTCTCGGCGGATCATATCGCCGGGGAGATGAAGATCTTCGCCATGAAGGACAATCTCAGCTTTGAGCGGACCTATGGCTGGGCCTGGCTCCTGCAATTGGAGAACGAGCTGCTGCGATGGGACGACCCGCTGGGGCGGGAGCTTGCGGCCAATGTGGCGCCCCTCGCCCATCAGCTGGCGGGGATGTTTGTCAGCTATTTGCCGAAGATGAACTACCCGGTGCGGGTCGGGGAGCATACCAATCTCGCCTTTGCGTTGCGGCTCGCCTGGGACTACGCATCTTTTGTCCACGATGCAGCGCTGATCCGGGAGACCGCTATGCGGATGTATTCGAAGGATGTCAATTATCCTCTTTCCTGGGAGCCGGGCGGCAATGATTTCCTGAGCCCGGGTCTGGAAGAGGCCGACCTGATGTGGCGGCTGATGCCGGATACGGCGTATCAGCGATGGGTGCGGCGATTCCTGCCAGTGCTGGCCGATCCGCATTTCGGCCTGGATCCGGGCCGGGTCGCGGACCGGAGCGACGGGAAGCTGGTGCATCTCGACGGACTCAATCTCAGCCGGGCCTGGGACCTGTATGGCATTGCCCGGCATTTGCCGGCCAACCGGGCCCATTTATATGCGTTGGCCAATAAACATCTTACCGAGGCCTTGCCGCATGTCGCCAGTGGGGACTATATGGGAGAGCACTGGCTGGCGTCGTTTGCGGTGTACGCAATGACGGAACAATAATTGCTTCTTAACCTTCCATAAAAATGTCTTTTATGGAAGAAGCAACAACATCCCGCGCAGTAAAATTCGATCATTATGGGGGTATCGACGTTCTGAACGTCGTGGATGTCCCCCGGCCCGCGCCGGGAGAGGGGCAGGTACTTGTGCGCGTCAAGGCGGCCGGTATCAACCCGGGCGAAGGGGCGATCCGGGAGGGGAAGATGGCCTCCCGATGGCCGACAAGCTTTCCCTCGGGTGAGGGGAGCGACCTGGCGGGAACGGTGGAAGCCGTGGGGGAAGGAGTTCACGATATCTCCGTGGGCGACGAGATCATCGGGTTTACGGATAAACGGGCCAGTCATGCGGACTATGTGCTGGTGGAGGCCGATCATCTGACGCCGCGGCCGGCACGGGTCCCCTGGGAGCAGGCCGGCGCCTTGTTCGTCGTGGGAACGACGGCGTATGCGGCGGTGAAGGCCGTGGGGGTGAGCGCAGGGGATGTGGTGATCATCTCGGGTGCGGCCGGCGGCGTCGGTACGGTTGCCGTTCAGCTGGCGAGGAATGCGGGTGCCACGGTCATCGGGTTGGCGAGTGAGGCGCACCATCCCTGGTTGAAGGACCACGGGGCCATACCGGTGACCTATGGAAAGGGAATGGAGCAACGCATTCTGAAGGCGGCTGCAGGGAAGGTCGACGCCCTTATCGATACCCATGGCGACGGCTATGTAGAAATGGCGATGCGGATGGGGATCGCACCGAGCCGGATCGATACGATCATCGATTTTGATGCGGCCCAAAAATATGGCGTGAAAACGGATGGTAACCAGGCTGGGGCAAAGGCGGAGGTGTTGGCCGAGCTGGCGGAGCAGATCGCGACGGGAAGGCTCGATATACCGATCGCGCATGTCTATCAGCTGGCTGATGTGCGGGAGGCCTACCGGGAGCTGGAACAGCGGCATACGAGGGGAAAGATCGTGCTGGTGCCTTGAGTGCGACCGGGGCCGGCGTTTGTTTTGGCCTTGCGCCGGGGTCGTTTGCCCGCGCATTACTGCTGCCCGCTGCCGCCGACGCGGCTTTGTTCGTCATTGGCTCCCCCGTTCCTCCGCTGCGGCTGGTTGCTTGTCGATCTGCCGAAACGATAGACGAAGGTCATGACGATCCTGCGGTTGTCCCAGATCTGATGTGAGTTAGTGAAGCCTTTGTTCAGGTTCGTGTGGCTGGAGAAGCTCATCAGGTACAGGGGGTCGCGGAAGTTGAGCTTGACGGAACCCTTGCCTTTGAGCACCTGTTTGGATCCCCCAACGGAAAACATCCCCCTTCCATCGGCGAGCAGCACGCCGCTGATATAATTCTTTGCATAGTAGAATCCACTGAGCTCGGCCGACCAGCCTTTTTTGAACGCATACTGCGTGTTGAAGCTGGCATTGAAGGAGGTGTAGCTTACGTCGATGTTGGTGCTGTCGACCACACCTTTATAGCGATTGTTATACACATTGAAGAAGAGATTGAGGTTCCAGCCTTTCAGCAACTGTTTGCTGTAATTGGCGGAAAGTCCGATGTTCCTTTGGGAGGCGATGTTCTGGCTGGTATTATAAGTGGTATAGTTCGAGTCACCCGGAGCCTTGAACGAGATGACCGCATCGCTGATGATATCGGTGGTCATGGTATAATTGGCCGAGATGTTCAACGCGCCCTTATAATTATAGCTGATCTCGACATTGTTGCTGAACTGCGGTTGAAGATTCGGATTACCCTGTTCGTAACTGTACCGGTCGAGTTGGAACCGATAAGGGTTCAGGCTTTGGTAGGAAGGTCTTTCGATCCTCCGGCCAAAGGAAACACCAAAGGTGTTGTCTTCATTTGTCTTGTAGGTAAGATAGGCGGTGGGGAAGAGCTGGAGATAATTCTTCTTGAAACTGACGCTCTTCACGGTCTGATCACCCCGGGTATTGGTCTGTTCTGCCCGGAGACCCAGCTGCAGGGAGAATTTTTTCATCTTCTGCTGCCAGTTGAGATAGGCTGCGTTGATATTCTCTTTATAGATGAAATGATTGCTGATCGATGTGTCCGGCACCCAGGTCTTTGCGGTATTGTCGTACAGCGAGTAGATGGCATTGTTATCCGTGCGAACGTCGCTGGTCTTGAAACCCGCCTCCAGGGTAGTGTTGTCGCTGAGGACTTTTTTGTAATCGGATTTAAAGCTGTAGATATCTATCCGGGAAGGAAGCAGGCCGTTCAGCAGATAAGGGGCGTCGGAGGCGATATTGTCGGCGTTGTATAAATAGTTATTGCTGGTGATCGTACCCTTTGTGTCGAAGAAGATGTAGTCCGCGTCGGCGCTCAGCTCGCTGCCTTTTCCATCCAGCTTGCGGGTAAGGTTGCCATTGAAGCCGAGATGCGTCTGGGGAGTCTTGTTAAGGGACTGGGCCATGTTGTACTGGACAAAGCTGTGCAGGCTGTCATAGAAGTCGGTGGTCGCCACGGAGGTAAACCATTGCTTATCGATCGTTCCATTGACGGTAATACCGAAGGTGGTGTTCTTGTCGGCAAAGTAGTCGACGCCGGCGCGGAAATTCTGGCCACGGTCATCATATCTTCCGTAGGAATGCTGTACCGAGTAGCGGTCAAAGGGGGTGTTTGCATTTTGCCGCAGGCTGCTGTTGCTATTGTTGTCGCCAAAGCCTTCCCACCAGGCGTAGCCATAATTCCCGAAGACGTTGAACTTGCCCTGGCGCCAGTTGAAATTGATGCTATTGGGCGTTTTGAAGTACCGCGCGATAATGGCGCTGAGAGTGATCGAGCCGTTGAATCCGTTGTTCTTGTTCTTTTTGGTGACGAGGTTGATCACGCCCGAATTGCCGGCGGCGTCGTATTTGGCCGGTGGCTGGCTCATGATCTCGATCTGGTCGAGCTGGCTGGCGGACATATTTTTGAGATAGTTGGCGAGATCGGTCGGGCTTAGATAGGTGGGCTTGCCGTCTATGAAGATCTTCACGCCCTGTTTACCTTTGAGACTGATATTGCCGTCGTTGTCGACCATCACGCCGGGGGATTTTTCCAGCACCTCGAGGGCGGTAAGTCCGCCATTGGTGGGTGAAGCATCGACGTTGACGACCGTCTTATCGATCTTGTTCTCTATCGGCGGTCGCCGGCCTATCACGGTGACCTCGCTGAGCGAGACCCGTTTAACGGTGTCGGAGGGTTTGCCGGTCGTGTCTTTGACACTGCCTTTGACGGAACCCTGGCCGAAGGCGGTTGTGATGAATAAGGTGACAGTTAGAAGGATGGTCAGGGTCTTCATGCCGCAATTTTTTTATAATATCCCGGATTAAAAAGCAAAAAGAGGATAGATGGGATAAATCAAGGACGAAACGTTTCGTGGAATGTTGCATGAAAAAGCCCCCGGTTCTTCGGGGGCTTTTATAGGTTCGAGCCGGGATCAGGCTTTGAGGTTGACTTCGGCTCCGAAAGCCTGGTCGATCACGATCTTCCAGGTCCCGTCGGGCTGCTGTTTCATCACTTCGATACCTTTGGCGCTGATCTTTACTTCACCGCCGTCGGTGATGCTCCATTCGGAGCGGCCGAGGGCGATATTGCCGGTTTGAAGACAGTAAACCGTTTTGATCTCCATTTTGCCTTTGATGGACAATATCGCGCGGATCGATTCTTCGAACTGCGCCCTTCCGGTGGCGGTTTTCCCGGGTTCAGGCACGATAATCCCTGTTTCGTCGTACATGCTCATGACGGTGGCGACATCGCCGGTGTTGAAAGCGGCTGCGAGTGTGGTGTGGGCGTCTTCGGCCCGTTTGGGTAAATTCATGGTTTTTTGTTTTTATGTGATTTTGATTTATGAAAGGATGGGGGAGAGGTCTTTTTCCGCATAGACTTTTTTAGCCAGGGTGGCGGCCTGTTCATAGACCTTGCTGAACAGGAAGGGGCCCATACTGATCCGCCGGACACCCAATGCCTGTAAGGTCGGAAGATCGGGCAAACCGGGGATGGCCATGACGTTCACCGGAAGGGTTGTCGCATTCACCACCTGTTGGATATCGTTTGGACCCGTTATACAGGGAACGAAGATGCCGTCGGCACCGGCCGATCCATAGAGCTGGATGCGGCTGAGGGTTTCGGGAAGGGCGGTGGGGATATCCAGCAGGAAGGCATCCGTGCGGATGTTGAGGAATAGTTTTTTATTGGTTTGGCTGAGATGGTTAGCGACGGCTTCGATCGTCTTTGCGAATTCCTTTGCGGGTTGGAAGGTGCGGCTTTTGCCGGCGGTGGTGTCCTCCAGGTTGATCCCGGCGGCGCCGGCGTCATAGATCTGGCCGATGTTTTTTAAAAGGCCGTCGATGCTCCGGCTGAAACCGCCTTCCATATCGACCGTGAAAGGGATATGGATCGTCTCCGTCACTCTTTTGGTCATCCGAATGAGGAGATCGAAGGGGAGGTTCTCTCCGTCGTCGTAACCGAGGGCGGTGGCAAGGGCATGACTTGAAAAGCCGCCGGCGGGATAGCCGGAGGCTTCCACGACTTTTGCGCTTTGGACATCCCAGCAATTGGCCAGCAGGAGAGGCGCAGGGCCCTGGTGCAGGCGGGTGAAAGTTTCGTAGTAGCTCATTGTCTTTTTTTGACAAAGCTACCGTTGCCGGCTACGGGAAAATTGTACGGAAAGGAACTGTCGCGGATTATTTTTAGCGGTACGCCATGATCTTTTGCCCGGACGGCAAAATTTCTATTTCTGGAGCAGTTGGTTGACGGGGGAGATGTTCTTCAGGTAGGCGGAGGGAGTGAGACCGGTGAAGGATTTGAACTCCTTTATGAAGTGGGATTGATCGAAATAGCCGCTTTCGTAGGCGATGGCCGTGAGCGGCTGGTCGTTCCGGGCAATGAGCCGGAGGCTGAACTGGAAGCGCCGGATCTTGTTGAAGGATATCGGGGTGAGGCCGGTATGCTGGTAGATGAGCTTGTTGAGATAGCGGGACGTGATTCCGTGGCGGGTGGCGATGGCGTTGATGCGGGTTTCGGCGGCATCGGAGGGGTGGCCGGCCATGGTCTTTAGGATATGGCCTACTTTGTCGATCCGGAAGGATCGCTTTTCGCCACCGGTGAGGCGGCTCAGCAGGAAGGATTCCAGCAGGGCGATGCGTTCCACTGTTCCGGGCGTTGCCAGCAGCCGGTCCTGTAATTGTGTGACCGGGTTGCCAAGGATCGCGCCGAGGTCGGAGACCTGGTCGTTGAACTGGCCGATGGCGTCGTCGAGGAAATAGCCTGCCGAGTGAGGGAAGAATTTCACCCCGAGCATGGTGTGGGACCCGGCGGAGCGGATGGCGAGGGGTTTTGTGATCTGTCCCCAAAGCTCGATGCGTGGGTTGGTGTTCTCCGGGGTCGACCAGATCCCTTCCCCGAGGTTGAAGATGATCTCCATGTCGCCGCTGGGAAAAACGGTGTCTTCGAAGGCGGTGGCCTGCGCGGACCGGAAGAGATAGTAATGCCGGATGTAGGGCCTTAGTACCTCCGATGGAGAAAAATAGGTGAACTCCATAGGTGAAAATACGGTTTTTAACCGTGTTGGCAAAGATAGGGTAGGGGGAGGGGGTGGAATTGTAAAAAAAGGAACACCTTTGTATGGCGACCCCTCTATTCACTCCATTAAACTTTTCACCGATGAAACACACCTACAAACCCCTGGGTATTCTCCTTTTTATTCTTTGTGCGAACGGCGCATTTGCGCAGATCCAGATCACGCTCCGGCGGAGCTTTATCGACAGCCTGAAGAACAAGGTCACCATCAGCGCCGATTATGTCGTCGACAAGGCCCATGCCCATCCGAATCCGCCTGCCAAGGATGGAGACATGCATATTGCGGGCAGGGCGGAAAGCATCGGATTGCCGATCGTGGCGGAGATCATGAACGCAAAGGGCCAGACCAGCGCCGTCCAATTCGTTCACTCTGTCGAGGGGACGGACCGGACCACGGGGATCACCGGCGTTTGGCGGATATGGTGTGAGCATGCGGGCGAGGATCTCCAGGTGCAGGGAGAACCGTTGACCGCCTTCCAAACGACCAATCCTCCACATGTTTTCGAGATCCATCCCATCACCCGCTTCGGGACCTTCAACCTGCTTCCCACCTTGAAACCCATCGTCGGGTTCGATTACAAGACGGCGGAGGATGCGTTGTTCCGATATGCCGCCGCGCGATCCCAGATCCTGGTGAACTCCGATAACACGGTCACTATCCAGACGAACGGGATCGGGTTCAATTATGTGGAGTGTAAGATCGAGCTGCTGAATGAGCCGGTGGAGGAAGATGACGGCCGGTTTGTGTTCTGTAAGATCCTCTCCCTCGAGAATGAGATCATCGCGCAGAAAGTGAGAGTGGCGTTTGTGAAAGGATCCCGGCCGGAAACCGTGGAAGAGAGCCTGGCTGTCGGTAAGATGATGCATATCGTTGCCATTCCAAGGATCGACCTTGCGCTGGTGGCTTTCCGGGCCGATCATGCCAATGACACCCGGTTCCCGAACATCCTCAATTGGAATCTGCCGTTCGAGCTTGTGGCCGTCGCCGTGGTCGAGTGAACCTGCCGGCCTCCTGGTCGATGACCGGGCCCTTCCGGCCTAGCGATATCCTGCTGCCTGGAGCTCGAAGAGTTCGGCATACCGGCCGGCCGCCTTCAGCAGATCGTCATGGCTGCCCAGTTCGGTGACGCGGCCGTCGGCGATCACGGCGATGCGGTCGGCGATCCGGACCGTGGAGAAGCGGTGGGAGATAACGATGCCGATGCGGCCTTTGAGATGTTCCTTTAGTTCGGCGAAGATGGAGGCTTCGGCTTCGGGGTCGAGCGAGGAGGTGGGTTCATCGAGGATCCAGATATCGGCGTTGCGGTACATGATGCGGGCCAGGGCGAGGCGTTGCCATTCGCCTCCGGAGAGATCGTGCCCCCCTTCGAACAGCCTGCCTACCTTCGAATCGAGGCCATTGGGCAGCTTTTTTACCACCTCTTCGCTTCGGGAGTCCCTTATTGCCTTGGCGATGCGGTCATCATCGGCGGCGATATAGGGCCAGCCCATGATGATATTCTCCTTCACGGAAAGCTCATAGGTGGCGTAATCCTGGAAAAGAACGCCGATGCGGCTGCGGAGGGCTTCGGGGTCCATCTCCTTTACGTCGATGCCGTCGATGGTGACGGCGCCTTTCTCCACATCATAAAAGCGCAACAGCAGCTTCACCAGCGTGCTCTTGCCGGCTCCGTTCTCGCCCACCAATGCGATCAGCTCGCCGCTGCGGATATGAAGGTCGAGCCCTTCCACGGCCGGGGCATTACCGCCGGGATAAGTAAAGCTCACGTTCTCGAAGGCGATGTCGGTGATGTTGCCCGCGGGGAGCGGTTTTGGCTGTTGGGGCACGGGGAGAAGCGGGCCGATGGCGAGGAAAGAGAAATAGTCATCCAGAAAGGTCGTGTGCTGGTCGACGGCGACAAAGGTGCTGGTGATCTGCCCCAAGGTTCCGGAAACCGCGGTGAAGGCGCCGATGATCAGGACGACGCCGCCCGGATCGATCGTGCCGGCAATGCCGCGCAGGGCGACGAAGACATAGGCGACGCCGAGAATGGTGCCGGAGACGATGCCGCTGAGCATGGAGGTGCGGACGCCTGCCGCGTATATCCTTTCGCGTTGATGGAAGAGGTCTTCGGAGAGATTGCGGTGCCGGCCGAGCAGGTAATCGCCGAGGACGAATGCGCGGATCTCCTTTATCGATTTCGGCAGGATGAACATATCCCCGATGTATTGCCGCTCGCGTTCTTCCGGGGTCTCTTTATAGAAGTATTTATAGAGCTTCGAGGTAATGCGGCTTTCGATGATCAGGGAGAGCAGGGAAGCCGACAGGGCGAGGATGACGAGGAGATAGTGCAGGCTGGCCAACAGGCCGGCCATGAGAATGATGGTGACGATGTTCCCGGAAAGACCCAGTACGCTCCAGGTAAGATCGCCGGGCCGCCAGTTGACATCGCGTTTGGCGCGGGAGAGCCGGTCGTGCCAGTCGGAATTGTCGAAATTACCCATATCGATCGTCGCCGCCTTGGCAAGGAGACGGCGTTCCGCTTCCAGCTCGACGCGTCGGACGAAGAGGTTGCGGCCGTAGCCGATATAGGCGCCGGCGGAACGCTGGATGACGATGGTGATCCAAAGACCGAGGATGAGGGGAAGGATATCCTGGAACTGCGTGGCGTGGAGGCGGGCGCCGGCGATGACATTGACGAGCTTTGCGCTGAGGTAAACAGAGATGGGAGGCATGACGGCATTGAACATCCCGAGCAGGGTATAGCGTAGAAGCAGGCGGGGAGACGCGGCCCAGGCAAGGGCCATGCCCATTCGCAGATTTTTCCGGACCCTGTGGATGCGACTGCCTTTTCGGATGATGCGGATTCCCATATTCCAATTTAAGGGAAAAATGGGGAACTTTTGGCGCCGCCTGACTGATGGCGGTGCTACATGGGGCGGTAGTTGACGGCTTCGGGCTGGAGGGAAAGAAGGGGTTGATTGTTGCAGAGCGCCTGCGTTGCGGGGCGCTGTTTGGGTTGGGGACGTGGTCGTTCGGGAACCTGCCGTTCCTGCAGCATGCGTTGATACGGGGTCATGCGTTGTTCGCGGGTCAACTGGACCGGGCGTTTTGTTTCGGGCGACTTTCTTATCCTGTTAAAGAAGAAAACGAGGCCGACGATCAGGGTGGCGATGGCAATACTATTCCCATGAAGGTGAACCGGTTTAAATCCCGTATCGAGGTCGGCGTTGATGCCCATCGTCTCCAATCCATTCAGGATCCGGGTTGGGAGAAAGGCGTCCGCCAGCCAGGTGAGGAGGCCGCCGACGGCCAGACAGGACAGCAGGAAAAAGGAACCCAGAAAGATAGCGCCGAGACGTTGGGCAAGTTCCGTTCCCAATGGAACGCGACGGACAATGGATTCGATGACAATTATGACGAGATAACCGAGAAGGAAGAGACCCGGAACAAGCACCAGGTCGATCGTAACCGGCAAACGAAGGCGAATATCAAGGACGGCCAGGCCCGGTCTCAGGGTTGCCAGACCGGCGAAACGGGGAAGCTCGGGAGCGATCCATCCCTGGCCGGGGAAGATACAGGCCGCCAGGAGAAGGAACACGATGACCACGGCGGGAAATGGTCGCTTTCCGCCAACTTGAGTTGCCATAAAAAAAATGGGTAAAAATGGGCATTCCCTACTTTATGAGAATCAAATATTATACCAGTATGTTCCAGGAGACTGACGGGTTGACGGAATAGATGTCTCATTGACATTTAAAACCCGCAGCGTGAGACATTCTGGCGACTGGATCGGGGACGACAGTATCACCTTATTGACAATCAGTTAGATAGATCGTGCCAATGGAATCGGGACGGCTTTTTGCAGTATTTGGAGGAAAAAGGGAGTATTTAATGGCAGAAACCTGGAACAAACGAGAACGGGAGAGGAACAAACGGCAGAGGAAAAAAGAGAAGATGGAAAAGAAACAGGAACGTAAACAGACCAAAGGCCATCATGACTGGACTGAGATGCTGGCCTATGTTGATGAGAACGGGAACCTGTCTGCCGAGCCAAACAAAGATGCCCACCAATAGGTGGGCATTCTTGTTTGGCTGAAACACCCCTTTGTCTGTCGCATTCGCCCCTTTTTCCGGCGGGTCGCGCGGCGTAATTTGACTTAAAATTTTTTACCATGACTAAGTTGCTTATTTGGCTATGCGCTTGCTGGCTTCTTTCCCTTCCCGGCAAGGCCCAGGGACCGGCGGGGTGGGAACTGGACAAAATGCCGCCGGACCTCGAAACGGAGCTTGCCTTGCGCGCTTTACCGGCGCACCTGCGCGGCGGCGCCACGGTCTACCTGCTGGACCCGGCGAAGGGCTACTACGTAGCGCGAAAGGGGACGAACGGGTTTGTCTGTTTTATTGACAGAACGGATTGGGAATGGGGGGAGTTCCGAAAGGATGTCTTTGCGCCTATTTCCTATGATGCCGAGGGTGCCCGAACCATCTTCCGGACTTATTTGGATGTCGCTGCGATGCGGGCGTCCGGAAAATTCACGGCATTGCAGATCAGGGATTCCGTTATCGCCCGCATTCACCGGGGATTTTACCGCGCCCCGGCCAGGGCGGGTGTTTCCTATATGGTGGCGCCGGTCATGCGGGTCTATACCGGCAATCCCGGGGATAACAATGTGATGACCATGAGCATGCCGCATTGCATGTTCTATGCCCCGTATGTATCGGAATCCGATCTGGGTGTCACGAACGATTTTCCGAACGGACCCGCGTTGGTGAATCCGGGGAATACGGTTTTGGGGGCAAAAAAAGGGCCTTTCGGGTACATCATCATGCCGCTCAACAACGAAGCTACCGCGAAGATCCGGGCGGATGGCAAAGACCTGCTGAAGCGGCTTGCCGCATACAGTCCTTATTTTAAACTGGAAGGCGAACCGATGCATCCCTGAGAGAATGGTATCTTTGACGACGCATGAAAACCAAATCTTTCAAATTGACCGTATCGCCGGCGATCGGCGCCGTTTCGGCGGAATATTTCCTTCCGGAGAAGAGCCAATTCCTTTTCACGCTTGCCCATGGGGCGGGTGCGGGGATGGATCATTCTTTTATGGTCGATTTAGCGGCATCGCTGGCGGCTTCGGGTGTGGCCACCCTGCGGTTCAATTTCCCTTTTAAGGAGAACAAAAAGGGAAGGCCCGACACTCCTGCAGTAGCGCATGAGACGATCGCCGCGGCGATCCGTCACGCCCATGATTCCCATCCTTCCCTGCCGCTCTTCGCCTCGGGCAAATCCTTTGGCGGTCGGATGACCTCGCAGTATCTCGCGGCCCATCCGGTTCCGGAGGTGAAAGGGATCGTATTTTATGGATTTCCTTTACATCCTGCGGGAAAACCTTCCATCGACCGGGCCGAACATCTGAAAGAAGTGAAGGCTCCCATGCTATTCCTGCAAGGGACGAGGGATGAGCTGGCCGGCTGGGACCTGATCGAGTCGGTTTGCGCCTCGCTGCCGAAGGCAACGCTGGTAAAGATCGAGGGGGCCGATCATGCGTTTAAAGCAGGGAAGAAGGATGTGCTGTCGTTGCTGGTGAATGCGACGGTGGATTGGTTAGGATAGAGTCCCTGCCACTGCCGGGGCCGGAGCGGCCTGCTTTTTTACGGTCCTGGCGGTCTGGTGATTTCCCGTATGGCTCCATCCCGGGGGCATGAAAAGGTATCGTATCTTGTTCTTTAGTCCGGGAGCCTTTGCCACATCTTTTGCGAGGTAGTATATCTCGCCGAAATATACGTCCCAGAAATTGTTGGGATCCATTTTGCGGGTTATCCCGTATTCGATGGGAACCTCTTTCATCTCGTGCTGGAAGGTGCCAAAGATGCGGTCCCAGATGTTGAGCAGATTGCAAAAATTGGTATCCATATACAACGGGTTCCGCGCGTGATGTACCCGGTGGTGCGAAGGGGTCAGGATGATCCGGTTGAGGAATCCGAGCCGCGCGTCCGGCAGGATATTCTCGCCGATATGGATAAAGGCTCCCCAGGTCCCGTCGATGAACATGATGAAGAACAGCAGGGGAGGGTTGACGCCGGCCAGGATGCAGATGGAGGTCCGGATGACGTCGGCGTAGGGCCCTTCGAGGAAGAAATGCGCATAGCTGACCGAGAGGTTCATGCTTTGCGGGGCGTGATGCGTGGAGTGCAGGCACCAGAACAGCCTGATCTTGTGCGCAAGGTAATGATAGATGAAATGGGCAAACTCCCAAACGATATAGCCATAGATCAGCCAATACCACGTGAAGCTGGTCTTGACGATCGCATGCTTTTCGAATAACCCAATGCAAAAGGCGATGGCGGCAATGGAGATAAATCTTGAGATGAACCGGTTGCCGATAAAAATGAGAAAAGGGATCTTATAATCTTCGATCTTGAATTTCTTATATAACAGCGCGCGGAGGATCTCCAGCAGGAGAATAAAGGGGATCACCGGGGAGATCGCGGCCAGGATGCCATCCAGTGTCAGGAGGGCTTTGTAGTTGCCGGTACGCAGCATGTCCAGCAGGGATCCGAGACCGAGAAAGGAGATCAGTTCGTGGTATAAGACGTTGAGGAATTCCATATGGCAAGTCAGAGTCGGGTAAAAATAGCATTTTCCTGCCATATAGATAAACCCGGCCGGTGGTTCCCGGCCGGGGTCTGTGTTTTATCAACGGTTCTGGATCAGCTTAGGGTTCAGATCGAGATTGTCCTGGGGTATCGGGAATAAGAGGTTGTGGTCGGTGACGACATGGGAGTCCAAGGGGAGATAGCTCAGTTGTTGCCGGATCTTTACACCAAAGGCATTGACCACGTCGAGGGCTTTTCCGGAACGCAGGTGATCTTCCCAGCGATCGAGCCCGGCCCTTGTCCTTACCCTGTTCAGGGGCGTCAGCGCCTCGCCGGGTCTGCCCTGCTCGTTCAATACCTGGGCCAACAGCAGCAAAGCCTCCGAATACCGGTAAATGGGAAAATCATCGCTCGAGCCCGAGGTTGCCGGCAGTGGCGAATGCAGGTATTTCTTGATGAAGGGGATGCCGATCTTTATGAACTCCCTGATGATCTGTCGCTCGTCCGAGGTCATGGCGCGAAAGTAAAATATACAAGGCAGTAGCTAATGTTACCAATTGCTTAAATTTATCGAAAAATGGTCTTACCCATTGGCGACGATAACAGGGACAGGAGAACCACCCCGATCGTCAATTATTTCCTCATAGGGCTCAACATCTTTGTATTCATCTATTGGCAGCATTGGGGGCATGACCTACGGTTTACGTATTCCTACGCCGCTGTTCCGGGGGAGATCCTCACGGGGCAGGATATCGTCACCCGCTCGGGACCGCAGGTCACGCCGATCCCGGTCTTTCTGACCTTGTTCACTTCGATGTTCCTGCACGGCGGGATCGGGCATATTGCCGGTAATATGTTGTTCCTTTTCATATTTGGGGACAATGTAGAAGATGCGATGGGGCACCTCAAATACCTTATCTTTTATTTATTATGCGGGATGCTGGCGGGGCTGAGCCATGTATTCACTGTCGCGATCCTCGGTGACAACCCGTTCATCCCCAGCCTCGGCGCCTCCGGCGCTATCTCCGCGGTGCTGGCGGCCTATGTGCGATTGTTCCCGGGTAAAAGGGTCTATCTGTGGGTATTTCTTTTTATCGTTCCGGTTCCCGCGTTTGTGGCCGTAGGGTTGTGGTTTGCTTTCCAGGTGGTCGATGGATTGGGGATGCTGGGTGGCCAGCAGTCGGACGGTATCGCTTATGCGGCACATATCGGCGGCTTTGTTTTTGGATTGTTGCTGACGCGGATGTTTGCGGGAAGATATCGGGCGAGGAGAGGGTACCGATGAAGCAGTTTACCTGACCAGCAACACAGTGCCTTTTTTGGCGATCACCCTGCCGGTGTAGTCGGTTCCTCTCAGTAGCCACAGGTAAGCATTGGTTTCCTGCAATCTTCCCTGGATCCTGCCATCCCATCCCTGTCCCATTTGAGACGTGCTGAAGACCAGCTGGCCCCAGCGGTTGTACACCCGGAAATAGTCGAGCGAGGAGATGCCGATGCAAACGGGCCGGAACAGGTTGTTGCTGTTCGTTCCCGGCGTGAAGGCATTGGGTACGAAAATATCCGGCAGCGTGTGGGCGATGGTAATTTTTACGCTGGCTGTACCATAGCAGCCGAAGCTGTCCGTCGCGGTCACCTGGTAGGTCATACTGTTCATCTCAGACCCATACGAGCCAATGGGATTGGGAATTCCCGGATCACTAAGATATACGGGTGGAGACCACTGATAGACGTCCTTATAGGGATCGCTGCTGGTCGCCTGGAACTGTAGCGGCTCATCGACGACCACCAGGGTGTCGTTGCCGGCATTCACGAGGATGGGAGGAACGACGACAACCGAGAAAGTATCCGAAAGGGTTATGGGGCAGTCGTCGTTGCGGATATTGAGGATATAATCGGTCGTTTGTTCCGGGGTAACCACGGCGCCGGTGGCGAAGGGCAGGGAGGCAATAGCGCCTTCTCTTCCGCCCCGGAACGATCCCAGGTTTGCCCATTTGTATTCGGTGCCGGTCGTGATCAGCGCCTGGAGGGGAGCGGATGCTCCATAGCAGACGGTCGTATCCCGGGGAGTGATCACAGCCTGTGGAAGGGCTCCCTTATAAAGATGCACGAACAGGCTATCGATCAGGGTCGTGCAGCTATTCTGCGCCCGGGCGACGATCCATCCGGGTTGTGGGCCGACCGTCACATCGATGGAATTCCCGTTACTGCCGGGACTGATGATCCAGCCGCCCGGAACCGACCAGGCATACGATGCGCTGTCCAACGAAGGAATGGAAAACTTCCCGACACTATTGGCGCAGGCAAGGGTATCTCCACTTATTTGCAACCCTGCGCAGACATCCCTGAGGACGAAGTAGGCATAGGCGAAATGGCCGCCCGGTACGCAATTGTCCGCCTCAAAGGTCAGCGATACCTGTTGCCCGCGATAAGGGGTCAGGTCGAAGGTGACTTCGGTCCAGCCTTTTGTCCAGACGTCCTGCAGGTGTTGTCCGTTCCCCTGGGGATCGGGCGAAGGATTTGGAGTAGGCAGGGGGCTTGGGGAGAATCCATTGGCCCGGGCCGTTGCCGAATCGAGGCCGCCGCCATTGGTTGGAAGATAGTATTCGGGCGAGGCGCATTCGATCACGCCGGCGGGGGTGCTTACGATCGCCCGGGCCATCGGCTGATCGAGCGAGGCATGGGCGCCGTTCTCCAACACCATGGCATAGGCATAGGTCATGGTATAGGGAAGCGTGGAGGGGCCGGGGGGAACATTCACGTGGTAGCTTATCCCGCGGATGTAACCGCCCGGCGGGCCGGTGTTGACCTGTGTTCCGGTTCCCGGCTGGTCATTGGGTCCGTTTGCCTGGCGGCGGGAAACGGAGGTGGAGCCTAACAATATAGCATAGTGATAGGCATAGCCATTGATGGTCGGGATCATGGGGAAGCCGCCAAAGGGATCGGTAGCCTGGCTGGTGATCACGCGGACGCCGCTTACCCCGGGTAGGTTGTATTCGGGAAGGGTGGATGCACCGATGGTTCCGAAGGGCGCCGGTGAACTGGAATCATAAATCGCTTTGATGGCGTCGGGGCCATTGCCATACTTGTTGTTACCGGTATAGGCCTGCCAATGGGTCAATGAGCCGGTGGAAAAATTGATATTGACCGGGCAGGATTGGGATTGTTCGAAGGAGGGCAGCGCCGGGAGGGTCGTAAAGACCCAAAACCATAAATGCATTCCCGGCCGCGTCATAGCAGAAGATTGGTTGTTGACTGTAAATTTACTTGAATAGAAACGGACAAAAGAGGGTCGCGGTCGCGGGAATGAAATTATTTTTTTAAATTGTTGGGGATTATGTGTTTGTACAAAAATTCACCTGCCTGCGTCGCCAAGGTTATTACCGGGAACTGGTGCCTGATCCTCGCCGGGAACGGCCGGCCATTGTGGCGGCCCGCCCTCAGTGCGTCATATTGAGCGGCCGGAAATGCAGCGGCGCCAGCTGACAGGGGCCGTTGACCAGTTCTGCAAGGTCGATCGCCCTTCGCTGCAGATCTGCGAACTGCCAGGTTCCCGGGATCTCGGCGGGATCGTGCACGGTGGTTCCCGTAAGGAACCCCGAAAGAAACGCAGGCGTCCCAAAGGCGTTCGGCACCACCTGGCGGAAGGTGGCGTTCGTCTCGATATTGTGACAGCCACTACAGGTGTTCAACGATAGCATTTCGCGTACGGTGTCATTGCTGGTCAGCGTCGCTCCCGGCTCGGCCCAGAAGAATGGCGGCTCCGGCGCCACGCCGGCGAGGAAGGCGGTATCCCGGCCATGGAAGTTGAACAGAAGCGGCACGATATCCGTGTTGCTCTTGATCCGGCCGCCATGTTGCACCATATAGCTGTCAAGCAGGGGCGTGTTGTTAAATTTCGCCTGCATGGTCTGCTTTACGTTCGTATTGAAGAGCAGGTGGGTGGTGGGATCGATATTGAACTCCCGCAGCTCCCAGGGGTCGCCGAATGCGTTCTCGTTGGTCCGCAGCTGGTCGAGGCTGTTGCCGTTCGGCTTGGCGGGGTTGGTGTTGGCGAGTGTGAACTGATCGGTTATCGCCTGCAGGGCGGTGTTATATGCCGCAGAGGGGATGGTGAGATTCTTCAGATCGTACCATTGTTGGGCATAGGCCTTTATCGCCGGGCAACCGGTCTTGTTGACCCCATATTCGAAGATGACGTTGAAGGCCATCGGGCTGCAATTCGCGTCGAGTCCCGCAAAAACGAAGCGTCCTTCGCCTGCATTACCGCCCTGACCGCTATAGCCGGGATTGGCTCGCAGATCGAGCCGGTTCACGATGGCCAGCAGCCGGAATGGCGCGATGGACAGGTCGAGGGTACTGTCGGCCAGCCCATTGCTTTGCACCAGCCAGCGATGGATAAAGTCGCCGATGTTCGGCCGGATCGCCAGCGGATCGCTATTGACCGTTTGGGTATGGGTATACGTCAGCAGCCAATTTAGTACGAACCGCGACGGGCTGATGCCGGTAGCCGTAGTGTTGGCCATCTGCGTCATCAGGAATCCGAAGGTCCAGGGGCCCATCTTTGTCCCGACGTTGCTACAGGGGTCATAAGTTCTCGACGGGTCTTCCACAACCGATGTCGCCGTGACGAAGACGCTGTTGGCCTTTAGTGCGGCCACCAGGGCGGGCGAAGGTGGGAGCAGGGGGAAGTGAAGGTGCAGAATATCGCCCTTCAGCAGGGTGGTGATGTCGATCGCGCTGACCCGCGCGGTGCCAGTCACGATCCGTCCTCTGAACATCGTCAACGGCACAGCCGTGTCCTTTCCCATCACTTCGGACTGGCTTTTTCGCAGGGCCTGCAGGTCCAGCGTCGAGATGCCGGTATAGACATCGTCTCCCTTCTTCTCATCGGGGCTCACGCCGTCATCCCGCAACACGACCTTCCCGTCGTCGGCCATATACGCCAGATAGGGGCTGCCGATGCTGCCTTTTGGGAAGCTTGCCCTGATCAGTATATTTCCCTCTTCGGTCGGCTTTTGCAACAGTTGCACCGTCAAATCTTCTGCGATCGGGGGATCGATCGCAAAAGCGGGATTGATGGCTACGGTATCCAGTCCTTTGTCCCGGCCCTGGTGACAGGAGCTGAAGGAGAGGGGCGTCAGTACAGTGATGGTGGCGACGATAAGGACTGTCCAGAAAAGCGGGGAGCGGGAGATAGTGCGCATGGGAGTGGGGTTTAATGGGGAACGGATAAAGATAGGCTACCGGTGGGGGATGCGCTATTCCCTGTAAATGGTATTTTCCTATCTTGTAGGGGCCAAAATGCTGCGAAAAATGAAAAACGGACTCCTGTTCCTGCTGCTTTTTCCACTTGTCGCCCTTCGCGCACAGGAAAAGCTGATCTATCATCCGATCCGTACCGATGCCAAGGGAATGATCGTCCCCTGGTACGATGCCGACCCCGGCAGATCTTATAACCATATCATTGCCCAGGTGTGGAACTTCTGGGATACCATGCGCAGGGACATGAATGGCTTGCCGTATTACATGAATCACCAGGTGTGGAATCCCGACTTCGACGATCCGCGCGGTATTGGGGGAGATCAGTTTGCGATGGCGTTGTCGTCCTGGCGTCTTTACTATGCCTATTCCGGTAATGAGCGGGTGAAAGAGAACATGTTCTTTATCGCCGACTACTATCTTACGCATGGATTGTCCGCCTCCGACTCCCGCTGGCCCTACCTGCCCTTTCCTTACAACACCCTGGTCTATTCCGGATATTATGATGGGGACATGCGCATCGGTCGCGGATTTGTCCAGCCCGATAAGGCGGGTTCCTTTGCGCTGGAACTAGTACATCTGTACAAGATAAGAGAGAACCCGGCCTATCTCCAGGCTGCCGTCCGCATCGCCGATGTGCTGGCGGGACATATCCGGGACGGGGACACCAGCTATTCACCGCTTCCTTTTAAGGTGAACGTAGTCACCGGGCAACCGGGCCTGCTGCGTGACCGTAATCTCAACCAGACCTGTATGGACACGGCGGGCTATACCAGCAACTGGGCGCCGACGATGCAATTGTTCCTCGATCTTCGTAGCCTTCAACAGGGAGATACCTCGGCCTACCGGACCGGCTTTGACCGGCTCTTGTCGTGGATGAGGACCGTCCCCATGAAGTGGAATAAATGGGGGCCTTTCTTTGAAGATGTGGACCAGTGGAGCGAGACGCAGATCAATGCTATGACCTTCGCCCGGTTCATGATGGAACATCGGGCGCTGTTCCCGGAATGGAAGCTGGCCGTTCGGGCGATCATCGAGAAAGTGCATAGCCGGTTTGCCAACAACCACTGGAAAAAATACGGCGTAACGGTCACCAACGAGCAGACGGTGTACCAGGTGCCGGGGAACAGCCATTCCGCGCGGCAGGCGGCGGACGAATTGTTGTATACCAGCCTGTCAGGGGACAGCAGCTTCTATGAAAACGCCGTTCGGGAATTGAATTGGGCGACCTACACGGTCGATTTCGACGGGAAGAACCGGTTTCCGCAGGACGAGCCCTGGCTGACCGACGGGTATGGGGACTATATCCGCCATTTCCTGCGGGCCATGGATGCGGTGCCCGTTTTAACGGCCCCTGGCGAGGATCATATCCTTTCTTCCACTTCGGTGGTCCAGCAGGCCGATTATGAGGGGCATCTGAAAAAGTTCATCTACCTCAACTTTGATAATGCCGATAGTTCGTCGGTTGTGCTCTTTTACAGGACCTTTGATGCGGCGGGGACGGAAAAGATCCGGTTGAGAAAGAAACCCTCCGGTGTTTTGGTGGACGGCCGTTCCCTGACGGAAAGGGCTGCCGGCGAGGGTTATGGCTGGACGGCCTTTGCCGGCGGAGGCGGGCTGCTGGTGGTTCGAAGAGAGAATGGGAGGAAGGTGCTTTTGCTAAAATAGTTCATTTACTTTACCATGACCGTGCCTGGGTGAAAGGTCCGCCAGGAGTGCCAGAACTCCTGGTACGCCTGCACCGGTTGCAACTGCGCGCCTTTCATCGGCCCCTCGGTGCAGCTGCCGTTCGGCTGCCAGGTGCTCCGGGTATTGATATCGCGGATCGTACTCTTGCCGGTGTCATACTGGAAGCTCAGGCTGTCGTTATAGGATAGGGCATAAAAGGTTTTATTGTCGGGCTCAATGGTCAGCAACAGGTGCAGTTTGCCGATCGTATCGGGGATAACCCGATCCTTTACAAGGTTGTTCCAATCGTAAGCCTTGCTTCTGCCGCCTGATTCGATGCCGATCACCCAGGATTTGAATTGCCAGGAGGCGGAATCCCTTTTCTCGAGGCTACTTTTGATGGTACCTTCATCATAGCCTTTCAGACTGTCATACTTGTTTTTAAAATTCGGGTCCGGTTGCAGGGTCAGACTATTGGGGTGCAGGGCTTGCCAATGGGCGAGCGTCATCTGGGCGGAGGGAATTTCTTCCAGCTGCTGTCCCTTTAAAGAACCGGTGATCGCTTTTCCCGTCGCCTGCTGCCACCAGCTGTGTGTATCCGCATCTTCAAACATCGCGTTGAAATGGTCCATTCCCACGAGCCGGAATGCGGCATACTTGCCCTGTACAAAGGGGCTGTACACCCGCCCGGTGCGGCATACGGTGCAATAGGTGACCAGGACCGGCTGGCCGCCGACAGTATCTCTTACCTGATGATGATAACCGATAATTTCGATCGGATAGGCCTTGGCTGCTCCCTTTACGGCAACGCCGATGACCAGGCGGTCGGGGTTGGTGCTGTCGGCAAGGAACTGTTTTACGCTGGGTTGATAGAACATTTTATCGGCGAGGAACTTGAAGTTGAACAGATAGAAGACTACGCCATACACCAACAAGATTGCGACCAGCGTGATCTTAAGCCCAACCTTTCCTGTGCGGAGATAGAACAGTAGCGCCCAAATGACCAGGGCCAGCGCGATGATGCGCAACCAAACGATGTTCCGGTCGAGGAAATAGGCGAACCCGACGGTATCGTGCTGTTGGCTACCGGGGAAGGGCATGATAAAATAAACGCGCAGGATCTCGAGCGCGAAGAGAAAGATCAACCCGATCCACAAATAGAGGGATTTACTCATATGTGAAATATACAGCTTTTCCGCGGGATGCTTCTTTTCATCAGCTTTTCTTTATAGATTCGTCGTCAGCCAACTCTCTAAAAATGCGATATATCAAACCCCAATCCTTACTTCTCATCCTTGTCCTCTTTGTGTTTGCCTGCAAAAAAGACCACGTAGCCCCGGCAGGAAATCCGAACGATACCACGAGGAATTCCGCACCGACCCCGAAACTACATTTGAATATCTCCTACCTGCTTAAGAAGCATACGATCGACAGCACGTACAGGACCAATTACGAATTGTATATCAGTGAAGCCGGCGGCAAAGTAGTGCTCGACACGGTGGTGAATTACAACCAAACGATTATCGCGGATCTGGCGACGTCGGCGAAGTTCCTGGACGTTTCGGTCATTTACTCTATGTATCCCGCGGGTGCGAATCCTTTTTTCATGATCAATACCTATAAAACGGTCGACCTCACCTTGTGGAAAAACATCCCTTTATCCGATTCGGTACCAGGCCAGGCATATCCGGTTGTTACAGGGACGGCGACCCTGCAGTTGAAGAATGTGGGGTTACCCCCTTCTTTTTACTGGCAGTTTATGTGCAATGACGATCCCGGAGAGGCTTTTTTCCAGCCTACCAACCCCAATTTTACGCCGGAAGGGATATCTTACTCCGATAACTTTTCCGTCAACTATGCCTGGGAGCACGATGACTACGCCTATATCGCTTTTCCCTACAATGCGCTGTACAAGCTGCATAAAATAAACGGGCAGACCGATACGGTGGATTGCTCACAGCTGGATACCGCCAGGACGGTCAGCTTCAACTGGGCTACCCAATACGATATTCTCCCCCGGCTGTTTGGTTACATCGATACGACCAATCGTAACAAATCGATCCTGCTGGCGCCGGGCCACGGACAATATACTCATGCTTACTCCTATGAGACCATGTATCCTGCCAGGAAAAATGTTTTTCAGAAATACGATCTGCTTCTTACCGGCTATCCGAATACTTATGGACAAGGTGTTCCCGTCCAGGCGGGGATCCGCTGGACGTGGCTGGATACTATTCCTGTAAATGTCCCCTTCCTCGACGCAAGCTATTATGCCGTCAAGTCTCAGACCCCGGACAGTTTTTCCGTCAGCTGGCCAAAATCGAAGCCGACTTTCTATACCCTCAGCACGTCCTTCAATATCGGAGAGTTCCTGCTCACGGCATCCGGGGATAGTACGGCATTGGATCCCGAGCGTATGTTGGTCCGGTTGGAGCAGGGTAAGCTGCTCAAGGGCGCCACTCCACCCATGTTCATCAATGGGTTTACGATGAATATCGACGATGATCCCAATTATCAGTCATATATGATAAAGGAGGGAGATGTGACGGCGGCGAACAAGCGCCCGATGTCCAATCAAAGCGTCCTCTCGGTGGGACTGGGCTATCAGGGCGGTTCCTTTACTACAAAGTTCTTTCAACGCAATGCAATGATGAAAAGATAGCGATATCATCCCGCTTGTTGTATAAGTTATCGGTTGCCGTTGCCCCAGGCATTGTGTTCCGGATCAAATCCTAAAAAGAAAGCGTAAATTCGCACCGAATTGTCGATCTATACAGTCAAGCTATGAACGCAGAGCCGCAAAACGTGCTGGATTACCGGGGTGACCATACGATCTTCCTCGTCTGGAATTTTAAAAAGGACCAGGAGGTCGGAGCCGTCTTTCAACGAATTTGTGCGTTAGTTATCAATCTTAATAATTCCAGCGATACCCGGTTTCCCGACTCCGGGGCGGCCTGTGTGATGGGTATTGGCCATGATGCCTGGTTGCGGCTTGGTCTTCCAGAGCCGCTTCCAAAGGAGCTGGTGAATTTCAAGCCCATCGTCGGGGAGAAACATACGGCAGTGGCCACCCGGGGCGATCTGCATTTTCATCTCAAGGGAAGTTCCAACAGTATTTGCTACGATATGGCGGCCACCCTTGCTCAACTACTGGACCCGGTGGCGGTCCCTGTGGAAGAAGTCCACGGGTTCCGGTATTGGGATGGCCGATCGATCTTAGGGTTTGTCGACGGTACCGAGAATCCCAAAGGGGATAAACGCGCCTTTTTTGGGTTGATCGGGGATAGCGACCCTGCGTATAAGGGCGGGAGTTACCTATTCGTTCAAAAATACATCCATGATCTGAAGGCGTTCAGGGCGCTGCCCGTAGAGGAGCAGGAGAAGGTATTCGGAAGATCGAAAGAGAATGACGTTGAAATGCCGGATGAGCAAAAGCCTTCCAATTCCCATATTGCGTTGACCAATGTCGGTGACGATCTCAAGGTCATCCGGGACAATCTGCCGTTTGGGAATATGTCGACCAATGAGATGGGAACTTATTTCATCGCATATGCGAGCAAGTTCAGTACGGTAAAAATGATGCTGGACAATATGTTTATCGGTTCGCCGGCGGGGAATTACGACCGGTTGCTGGATTTCAGTACACCGAAGACAGGGACGCTGTTCTTCGTTCCCACGGCATCCTTTTTGAAGAATATCGCATCGGGGGCGCCGGCCCTGGAGGCCGTTCCTGCCGATGCCGGCGGGGAGGCCGTACCCCGGTCGTCATCGGGCGATGGGAGTTTATTGATCGGATCACTAAAAAAAGAAGCAGGATATGAATAATCTTTATCGGGAGTTGGCCCCGGTTTCAGCGGCGGCATGGGAAGCGATAGAAGAGGAGGCCCGGCGCACTCTCAAGCGGCATCTGGCGGCGCGGCGCGTCGTGGATGTCGAAGGTCCAAAGGGTTTTGACTTTTCGGCGGTCGGCACGGGGCATACCCAGGGGATCGACGCGCCCGGCGATGGGATACAGGCGGTGCGGCGCGAAGTGAAGCCATTGGTGGAGCTTCGGGTTCCGTTCGAACTCTCCCGCCAGGCCGTTGACGATGTCGAGCGCGGAGCGACGGATTCGGATTGGTCGGCGGTGAAGGATGCGGCGCGCAAGATAGCGTTTGCGGAAGACAACTCCGTCTTCGAAGGATACGACGCGGCGGGGATCCAGGGTATCCGGCAGGGCAACAGCAACCCGCTGTTGACGCTTCCTTCCAGCGTGCGGGGTTACCCGGATGTCGTTGCACAGGCGGTGAGTCAGTTGCGGCTTGCCGGTGTCAATGGTCCTTATGCACTCGTCCTTGGATCAGAAGCCTACACGGCCGTCAGCGGCGGCAGCGATGAAGGATACCCGGTGCTGACGCATATCCAGCGGCTGATCGATGGGGAGATCATCTGGGCTCCGGCGATCAAGGGCGGTTTCGTGGTTACCACCCGTGGGGGTGATTTCGAATTGGATCTCGGCCAGGACATTTCCATCGGGTATCTTAGTCATTCCGAAACCGGCGTCAGGCTTTACCTGCAGGAAAGTTTCACCTTCCGGTTGTTGACGACGGAGGCCGCGGTAGCGCTTTCGCCGGCGGAGAAATAGGATCGGCGGCGTCCGAACTAGAGTTTTCTGACAATATAGGAGCCGTTTTTGAACTGGCCTGCTTGTTTAAGCATCTGGCGGGTACGCTTGTCGACCCAAATATAGCCGGTCGTTGCCCCGTGTGTAAACCGGATCATCATACAGGGTATCTGCTGATCGGCAGCTACGAACCATGTGTCGTCAAAGACATATTCCAGCGTGTAGGGGTCCGAGGGAGAGGGCGTGTCCTTGTTGAAATTATCCAGTGAATAGACCACGCCTTTTTGCAAGTCCAGATACCCGAAGATATATTCGATCATATTATCCTCGAAATAGCCTTTTTTCATTGGATAGGTCTTAGTGGACGGTGCGCCTTTGCGGGTTGTCCGAACGCTGGCCAATGTATGGCCGAACCACATCTCGAAATGGACATCCTCCCGGTAATGAATTTCATGCATGCGCAGCGGCCGAAAGGAGAGGTCCGTGACCGACGTGTCGGTCGAGAATCTTCCGGGCGGAACCTGCCGTGAGCGGGCAAAGATGATTTGCCCGGCCGCCGAGTCGACGATCGTAAAGTCATCCATCACGAAATCATACCGGGTGAGGCCGCCGGAGTCGAGTACGACCGTTCGGTAAAAAGCATGTTCTGGCTTCAGCCATTCGGGGTGGATCCGCTTATCACCGGGTTGAAGGATGACTTGTGCTGTTACAGACGATGTTGTAAAGGAAAACACCAGGGAGAGCACGCGCACGCTCAGCAATAGTTGTCTCATTCCGGAAAGTTAGTCATCGGAGCCGTCGAACCACTGGGTATTCAATGGTTTAGCGGTATTCTTCAATTATTTGATCGTTTCCGTAATAATATAGTATCTTGAAAATCGGTCGTCCATGCGCGACAGAAGCCAATTATGAAACTACTTCTCACTTCCGCGGGGATCAGCAATGCGAGTATCCAAAACGCACTGGTTGAACTCCTGGGTAAACCGATTGCCGAGGCCAGCGCGCTTTTTGTTCCGACCGCAATATATGCGATCCCCCTCGGCGCCGACATTGCCCAAAGGGTGATCTGCGGAACGTTAGGATATCCGTTCTGCCAATTGGGATGGAAGTCGCTGGGGGTGCTGGAGCTTACCGCGCTGTCCAGCGTCAAGCGGGAGCTTTGGCTTCCGATGCTCGAGGAGACGGACGCCTTGCTGGTTGGAGGCGGCGACTGTCAGTATCTTACCTACTGGATGCAGCGGTCCGGCCTGGCCGACCTCTTGCCTGCTTTGCTGCGCAAGATGGTGTATGTCGGTTTGAGTGCCGGGAGTATGGTGATGACCCGATTTGGTACGACCTACGGTCACCATGGGCTACCGGTCGATAGCGACAAGTCGCTGGGATGGGTTGATTGCGCACTGCATCCGCATCTGGATTATGAGGCGTTTCCGGAGAATTCGATGGCTAATTTGGAAAAATTGGCTGCTACGCTGTCTGTACCTTCCTACTTGATCGACGACCAGACTGCGATTAAAGTGGTTGATGATGTCGTCGGGGTTGTGTCTGAGGGGCAGTGGAAGCTGGTTACTCCGGGAAAGTAACCTTCCCGCCGGATTGAACTGGATATATGGAAATAAAAATACTCTGTCCTGTCTGGGGGCATGAACAGTTGCCGATAGAAGAATTTGCGTTAAAGGTGAAGGAAGCGGGCTTTGACGGGCTCGACACCTGGGTACCGGAGGACCGGACGGAAAGGACCCGGCTGCATCGGTCTATTAAGGACCTGGGTCTTGTATGGGTATCCCATCAGCACCAGGCAAGGGGAGCCGATGCGCGGGCCTTTGCAGACAGCTTCCGGCGGTACCTGGAGATGAGTGCCGAAGGGGATCCGTTGCTGATCAATTCCCATACGGGAAGGGATTATTTTTCGATGAAGCAGAACCTCTCACTGATAGACGTGGCGAACGCCTTTGCCAAAGAGACCGGCCTTGTCGTCGCGCACGAGACGCACCGGGGCAGGGTGGGGTACCATCCTGCCGTTGCGATGGATTATTTTACCGCCCGGCAATTCCCGATCACGGCCGATCTCTCGCATTGGGTGTGTACGACCGAGAGTCTACTGGAGAATTTTGGCGAGGCGGTGGATGAGGCGATCGGCAGGACGGTGCATATTCACGCGCGGGTGGGATTCGAAGAGGGGCCGCAGATCGGCGACCCGCGTGCGCCGCAGTGGCAGTATGCCGTCGACCGCTTTTTCTTGTGGTGGGATCGCATGGTGGAGAGCCGCAGGCGGGCCGGCGCCGGAGTACTGACGATCACGGCTGAGTTCGGGCCGCCGCCTTATCTGCCTGTCATTCCGTTTAGCGGCGAGCCCGTGGCGGATCAGTTTACCATCAACCGTTATATGAAAGACCTGCTTCGGAGCAGGTATCTTACTCTTCCTTCAGCCGGTAAGATCTAGGTGAGACCCCATTCTTGTTCTTGAAGAGCCGGGAGAAATAGAACACCGAATCGAAGCCCAGGTTATACGCTACTTCGGTGACGTTGAGATTGGTGGTACTGAGCAGCTCGCGGGCTTTATCGAGCCGCATATTGAGATGGTATTGATTGGGCGCCTCGCCGGTGACGGCTTTGAAGACCTTCCTGAATTTCGAATAACTCATGGGCAGCTGACGCAACAGCTCCTTTATATCCAGCGAACTCTCCAGGTTCTCCCGAAAATAGAATTTTGCCGTTTCCACAGCCTGCAGGGCTTCATCTTCCACTATCTGGGTGCGCGCAGACAGGGCATGTACGAGTCCGAGTATCTGTAGAGTGATCCCGGAGATGATCTGGTGATAGCCGGGTGAACCCGCGCGAACTTCCTCTACTATCTTCTTCACCTGCATCAGCAGGGTATCGCTGAGTCCCGGGCTCACGACGGGTAAGCTGGCACTAAACAGATTCTTGTTCATCAATTGGTCGGGGTAGGCGCCCTTGAAACCGATCCAGTATTCTTCCCATCCGGAGGAAGGGTCGGGGCGGTAGCGATGCCAGACGCCGGGGAACAGAAAGAAGCAGGTGCCGGCTTCGATGCCGATGGATGGACTAAGCGCAGATTCGAAAATCCCTTTCCCCCGGGAGATGAACACCAGATAGTATCCGTTGAGGATGCGCCCTTTATTCCAGGTGAATGAATGGGTGACGGGGTGATCCTCGTTGTGGGGGTATTCCTGGTGGGCCTCGATCCGGGAATATCCTACGGTGGTTACATAGAATCCCCAGGCCTCTTCCAGGTCCGTCACGGCAAGGTACTTATGGAAGTTATTCATATCGGTTTGTGTTCAAACAGCAATCGTATACCGTTGGAAAAATATCAAAAAGTATAAAAACTAAAAAGAAAATGTATATGAACGGCAGATGAACCCGGGTTTATATTTGAGTCAAACTACTGTCTATGAATTTTTATCATTCGCGATTGCTTGCGTTATGCTGCGGCTGTGTCCTGTTGGGGTCGTTGCTGCTGGCCCCGGCGGCGGCGTGGGCTCAGGCGGCCACGGTGACCGTCACGGGCACGGTGGACCTTGGGGCCGGATCGGGCGAGCTGACCGGCACTACGGTCCAGGTGAAGGGTTCGAAAAACGCCGTCACTACGGATGCGGCCGGTCATTACAGCATCAATATCTCTCCCAATGGAGTGCTTGTCTTCTCCCATGTCGGTTATAAGACTATCGAAATGCGGGTAAATGGCAGGATCGTCATTGCTGTGGCCCTTACGGCGACTGCGGGCAACCTCGACCAGGTGGTCGTGGTAAGCTACGGTAAGCAGCGGCAGCGGGATATCACGGGCTCCGTTACCAAGGTGGATGCGTCGGCGGTGCAGGATGTCGCCGCTACGGAGTTCGGTCAAAAACTACAAAGCAAGGTCGCCGGTCTGCAGGCGACGCTGAGCAGCGGGATGCCGGGCCAGGGGATGACCTTTCGCATCCGGGGTGCGGCATCGCTGAGCTCGGGTAACCAGCCGCTCGTGGTAGTCGACGGTCAGCCGATCAGCAGCGATATTACCGGTGGGACGGGCGACGTGCAGCTGATCAGCCCGGATGAGATCGAATCGTATAGTGTGCTCAAGGATGCGGCGGCCACCGCCTTATACGGCAGCCGGGCGGCCAACGGGGTGATCATCATCACGACGAAACAGGCAAAGGCAGGTAAGACCAGCATCACGGCCAATGCCTATTACGGGCTGCAACGCGTTTCGCAGCGGGGCCGGCCAAACCTGATGAACGCGAAGGAATTCGCCACCTTTATCCAGGGGTATTACCAGGATAAGATCAAATATGAGAATTGGGTGAACCCGACGACCGGCACGGCGGCCGTCCCTGCGGACTACGCGAACCCTTCTCAATATGGCGCGGGAACCGACTGGTACAATAGGGTACTGCGTACGGCGCCGATAGAGAATTATGCCGTGAATCTTTCTTCCGGCAATGATAAGGTTTCTTCCAGCACGACGCTGAACTATTTCAACCAGCAGGGAGTGTTGTACAATACGGGCGTACAACGGTTCGCCTTCCGGTCCAACAATGAATACCGGCCGGTCAGCCCGATCAGGATCGGGTTGAATCTGGCCCCTACCTACCAGATCGATCACAACACGCGGGGCGGCGCGCTGGCGATCAACGGTAACCGCCAGGTGCTGAGCGGCGCGGAGATCAGCTCGCCGTTGGTCGCGCCACGGGCCGCGGACGGGGCTTTCAATCTGAAGACCAGCTCGTACGGAATGTATGCACTGCCTAACTTCTATCAACAGCTGCTGCTGATGGACAATGATATGACGACCCTGCATATGCTTGGCAATGCTTATATGGAGGTGGAGATCATTAAGGGGCTGCATGCGAAATCGACGATCAACGGGGATCTTTTCACGCAGGACTTCAACGCCTATTACGGTACGAATTTCGGGACCTTTGGTACTCCACCTCCCCGGGCGGCCGCTTCTTCATTGGCGCAGAACAGCTCGAACAACACCTATAGCTGGTTGAACGAGAATACGCTGGACTATACCCACTCCTTTGGCGATCATAACCTGGACGTCCTGGCGGGGTATACCACGCAGAAATGGAGCCAGCATCTCCGGTCCATCAACGGCACTGGCTTCGCCAATGACGCCGTACCCTGGATCTCGGGCGCCACTTCGACCACCGGCTCCAGCAATGCCGCCACCTGGACGGTTGCTTCGGCCCTGGCGAGGTTGAACTACGACTACAAAAAGAAATATTATCTCTCGGCTACCATCCGCAACGACGGCAGCTCGCGATTTGGCGCCAACAAGAAATACGGCACCTTCCCTTCCGTGTCGGCGGGCTGGGTGATCAGCGATGAAAACTTTTTCCCGAGGTCCAACGCCGTCGGATTTCTCAAGCTAAAGGGTAGTTATGGTCTGGCGGGGAACTTCAACGTGGGGAACTATACCTCCATCTCCCAGCTGACCCCTACCAACTATGTGTTCAACGGCGCCACTACGCTGGGGGAATCGGTGACGGTGCTGGGAAATCCGAATCTTACCTGGGAGCAATCCAAGCAGACGGATATCGGGCTGGAGGCCAATTTCCTAAACAACCGGATCAGCTTTACCTACGATTATTATAACAAGCAGACCGAGGGGATGCTGTCTACCCTGCAACTGCCCTATGCATCCGGATTTGCGTCGATGTCCTACAATGTAGGCACGTTCCGGATGTGGGGACATGAGTTCGCCGTGAGTAGTAAGAATAGGGTGGGCAAGTTCACGTGGACGACGGACTTCAATATCACCTTCAGCGATAACAAGGTCTTGAAACTGGTGAACGGTACGCCGATCGGTGGGGTCAACCGGTACAACGACTACAACCGGACGGCTGTGGGCCACCACATCGGCGAGCTATACGGCTATGTCTTCCAGGGGTTGTATCTGAACCAGGCGGCCTTCAACAAGTATCCCCATGAGGCTACCTCGGCCGTGGGTACGGCGCGGATGAAGGACGTCAACGGGGACAAGAGGATCGATATCGGGGATGAGACCTTTATCGGCAACCCCAGTCCAAAGTACATCTTTGGGATCACCAACACCTTCGGCTATAAAAATTTCGATCTGAGCATCATCGCCGGCGGTCAGGTGGGTAACAAGATCATGAACACCAACCTGCAGAACCTGCAGAATCTCGACGGTATCTTCAATGTCAATAAGGACATGCAATATCGCTGGAGATCGGAGCAGGACCCCGGTAACGGTAAGGTGCCCCGCACGCTCGCCGGCACGACGGAGCTATACCGGCTGACGAATTCCAACTGGGTCTTCCGCGGCGACTACCTGAGCATCCGCAACATCGCGCTGGGGTATACTTTCCTGCAGCGGCAGCTCCGGTACATCAAGGGGGTGAGAGTGTATGCCAGCGTGCAGAACGCTTTTATGTTCACCCGATATCCCGGACAGAACCCCGAGGTGAACGACAACAAGGACAGCCAGACGACGGCGGGAACGGACAACGGCAGCTACCCTGTTCCTCGTACGGTCATGCTCGGTGCAAATTTCAACTTCTAATCACAACTGATATATGAAACAATATATAGTGCTCTTTTTGGCCGTGGCGATATTCGCGGGCGCCTGTAAGAAAGACTTTCTGACGCAATACCCGGAGGGGGCGATCAATGTGGGGAATTTTTATAAGACGACGAACGATTTCCAGCAAGCACTGACCGGGGCTTATGTGCCGCTGCGGGATGCGGCGAACAATGCCTTCTATATTGAGGAGATGAGGGCCGACAACGCCTACTATACCTATAACCCCAAGGATCGGGGCAGCATTGCCGCCGAGAATATCCCGAATTTCCAGGACGACGTCTCCGACGGCGTTCCGGGCACCAACTGGACGGCGGGCTTCAACGGCATCAACCGTTGCAACACCATCCTCGACCAGTTGCTCAAGGTGGGGCAGGCAGTACCCGATTCCATCAGGAAAGTGATCACCGGGGAGGCGAAGGCCCTTCGCGCCCACTATTACTTCGAGCTGGTGCGGTTGTTCGGCAAGCTGCCGTTGTATCTTCATGCAACAACGGACAACAGTTCGGCCTTTGTCAGCCGGTCGTCGGTGGACAGTGTGTATGCTCAGATCATCGCCGACTTCACCGATGCGCTGGGGGCGTTGCCGGCGCCTGCTTTTACCTCGGCCGGGATCCAGTCAGGACATGTCAACAAGGGTATGGCCGCCACTGAGCTGGGCCTGGTGTATCTTACGCTGAAGCAATGGGACAAGGCGACGCTGTTGCTGCAGTCCGTGACACAGATGGGGTACAGTTTGCTGACGAACTATGCGGACGTCTTCACCACGGCGAACGAGAACAGCCGGGAATCGATCTTTGAAGTTCAGTATAAAGCCGGGACGGATGGGCAGTCGAGCCCCTTTATTTACCGGTTCATCCCTGCCACGCCGCACACCCAGAACATCCTGGGGGTGGATTTCAATACAAGCAACAGCAACTATGGCGGCTGGAATGTCCCCACGCAAAACCTTATCGGCGCCTATGAGCCCGGCGACAAGCGGCTGGATGCCAGCATTGGTGTGGTAAAGGGGCACTTGGATGCCAACGCCGATTATCAGCCGGACAGTGTCGCCAGCATCCTGAGCCCGGCCACCGCCGGCGAACAATCCCGTAACTTTATCCGAAAATACTTTCATCCGCCCTATAATCTGCAGAACAATACCGACCAGGACTGGTACTGGTACCGATATTCGGACGTGCTGCTGATGCTGGCGGAATCGCTGAACGAGCAGGGGCAATCCAGTGCCGCGCTGCCCTATCTCAACCTGGTGCGCCAGCGGGCGGGGCTTTCCCCTTCCGCGGAAACCGATCCCGATGCCCTTCGGGCCATCATCTACCACGAGCGGCGCGTCGAGCTGGCATTCGAGAACCACCGGTGGTTCGACCTTATCCGCACGGGCGAGGCGGTGGCCGTGATGAACGCCTATGGGATTACCCAGAAGCAGACTTATACCTATTTATTGTCCACAGCCTATACTGTCACGCCGAACCGGTTGATCTATGCCGTACCTTTCCGGGAGACCCAGGTGAACCCCGCGCTGGGACAGAATACCGGTTACTGACAACTTTTTAAAAACTTATACATGAATTATCAGCTGACACAAGCGCAGATCGATTCTTATCAGCAAAATGGTTTCCTCGTTGTTGACAATTTTCTTTCTCCTGCAGAACTGGAGGACTGGCGGGCGACTGTCATGGCGGCTGTGGAGGAAAGGGCCGGTCAGAAGATGCCGGGCAAGGGAGGGAAGACGGGGGAGGACGATGGCATCAACGAGGACACGGAGTATTTCGGGAAGGTATTCGATCAGCTGATCAATCTCTGGCAGACGCATGAAGGAGTGAAGAAGCTGATGATGGACAAGCGGATCGGGGAGATGGCGGCCCGGCTGGCGGGTGTGGATGGGATCCGCATCTGGCATGACCAGGCCTTGTTCAAGCGTCCCTGGGCAAATCCCACGGCCTGGCACCTGGATACACCCTTCTGGTCTTTTACCGATCGGAAAGCGTTGTCCATCTGGGTGGCGCTGGACGATGCGACGCTGGAGAACGGCTGTCTTTATTTCATTCCCGGATCGTTCAAGGGCACCCGTTTCGACAATAGCGGTATCGGCAAGAACATGGATGGCATTTTTGGAGTTTACCCGCAATATGCGACGGTGAACTCGGTTGCAGTACCGATGAAAGCGGGCAGCTGTTCGTTTCACAACGGGCTGACGATCCATGGCGCCGGGGCCAATATGACGAGCGGGCACCGCCGGGCCATGACCTGTGCCTATATGCCGGACGGCAACGTGTACAATGGCCAGCCCAACGTGCTTCCCGATGCGTATGTAAAGACCCTGGCTATCGGCGATGCATTGAACAACGAACTTCAGAACCCCCTTATTTACCGGAAGTAGAACATGGATAGAAGAACTTTTTTGCTTCGCAGCTCGGTACTGACCGCAGGATATACTTTTACGAGATTGTCGCCAGCCTGGGCAAAGCAAGCCCCGAATGGCAAGTCCGTTCCACTCTATGATATCTTCAAAAATCCCCAGTCCATCCACCGTCCCTTCGTGAGATGGTGGTGGAATGGGGACAAAGTGGAAAAGGCGGAGATCGCCCGTGAGTTGCGGTTGATGAAGGATGCGGGCATCGGTGGGGTGGAGATCAACCCCATCAAGTTCCCGCCGCGGACGGATGACCTCGGCAAGCCGGCTGTCCGCTGGCTGAGCCCGGAATGGGTCGAATTGCTGGATTTCACGTTGAAGGAGGCGGCGTCGCTCGACATGACCTGCGACCTGATCGTCGGTTCGGGCTGGCCTTTTGGCGCCGAATACCTGCAGGGCGACGAGCGGTCGCAGTCGATGGTGATCGCCACGCACAAGCTGGAAGGTCCGGATGAATACGAGGTGTCGCTATTCGACTTCTTCAAAGAGGCCGACCCCGCGGTGTCCTCTCCCTTTCCCGGCCGGCTGATGGAATTGATGGCCGTGAAGCTGGCACCGGACCCGCTACAGCGTCTCGACCAGGTGAAGGACTATACGTCCCTTGTCAAAGGGGAGTCTATTACTATCCCGATCCCCAGGGGTAAACACGTGCTGTTCGGACTGGTGAAAGTAAAGGGGTCGATGGAAGTCATCAATGGTGCGCCGGGGGCCAACGGACCCGTGCTGAACCACTACAATGAAGCGGCCGTAAAGAAATACCTGAACCATATGTCGGACACGATCCAGAAGCAGATCGGCCCGCTGGCAGGGCGGGTGAGGAGCTTCTTCACCGATAGTATGGAGCTGGAAGGGGCCAACTGGTGTTCGGACATGGAAGCGGAATTCAAAAAGCGTAGGGGGTACGACCTGTTACCCTACTTACCCTTCACCATGTTCAAAACAGGGGCGATGGGCAATATCTATGAATTCGACTATGGCGCGGGCCTGGCGCCGGACCTGAAGGATACCATCGAACGGGTTCGCTATGACTTCGATCGGACAAAAACGGAGCTGGTGACCGAACGGTTCATCCGGGCGTTCACCGACTGGTGCCGGGAGAACAAGTTGCTTTCGCGGGTGCAGGCTTATGGGCGGGGTTATCACCCGCTGGAAGGCAGCTTTACGATCGACCTGCCCGAATGCGAGACCTGGATCAAGTATGGCATCGGAAAGGAATTGAGCGAGGCGGACTATCATATCGGCCGCGCTTATTCGATGATCAACAAATATGTTTCGTCGGCCGCCCATCTGAAAGGGCGAAAACATATCAGTTGTGAAGAGCTGACGAACACGGATATGGTCTTCAACGACACGCTGGAGATCCTGAAGACGGCCGGTGACCAGAGCGCCCTTTCGGGTGTGACCCACCCTGTCTTCCATGGATTTAACTATTCGCCGCCGGAGGCGCCCTTTCCGGGCTGGATCCGCTATGGCACCTTCTTCAACGAGCGAAACACCTGGTGGCCCTATTTCCGGCGGTTTACGGACTACAAGGCCCGGTTGTCGGCATTGCTGCAGCAGGGGACGATGTTCGCGGATATCGCCGTGCTGCCCCCGGTGAACGATATGTGGAGCGTCGACGGCGCGCAGAACGAACCTTTCCCTTCGTTGATGTATCCCAACTGGCTGCCCCTTGTTTGGGAGTCGATCCATCAGAACGGCAGCGCCTGTGATTATGTCTCCGACGGCGTGATCCGGGATGCGGAGATTTCCAACGGCCGGCTGGTCTATGGCCCTCGTAGCTATCATACGCTGTTGCTGGTGCAGGTGGAACGCATGGAACCTGAGACGGCAGAGAAATTGTTTCGTTTTGTTTCGGGTGGCGGGCGTGTCATCTTTGTCGAGACCTGGCCGGTGAAGTCGCTGGGGTTAAAAGATGCGGCCGGCAGGGACAAAGCTGTGCAGGATTGGGTTGCAAAGATGAAGGCGATGCCCGAGCGATGCATTTTCGTCCGCAAACCCGAGAGCAATTTCCTGCAATGGTATCGGGATATTCAACAGAAGTATCAGTTGGCTCCCTATGTGCATATCGACAAGCCGACGTCCTTTGTCAGCCAGGTACGGTATCAGGCGGGCGACACGGAGTGGCTGTTCATTACGAATACCGATCTGACCAACGAGCATGTCGTCACGATCCTGCCGTCGAAGGAGCTGGGACAGGGCAGGCAGGCGTGGATCTGGGATGCGGTGACGGGCGAACGCTTTTATATTGGCGAGGGAACAAAGCCGATGACCATCGAACTGGGGACGGGGGATTCCCGGTTGGTGATTTTCGACAAAGAAAAGAAGGGGCCGGTGTGGAATCCGCTGCCGGCTACCGCGGTAACCACATTTTCCCTTAACGGCCCCTGGGGTATAGAATTGCATCATATCGATGGGACATCTAAGACGGCGACGATGCCTGTGTTGACCGACCTGAAGGACGATCCTGCTACGGTCGCCTTCTCGGGAACGGTGATCTATCGGGTGTCTTTGAACGCGGAGAACGGCGCCTTCTGGGAGTATGTCAATCTTGGGAAGGTGGCCGGCGTTTGCGAACTGACCGTGAACGGTGTCGCTGCGGGCGTGCAATGGTATGGACGGCGAGTGTACCGCATCGGCAGTCTCCTGAAGTCCGGCCCCAATGAGCTGGAGATAAAGGTGACGACGACGATGGGCAACTATATGAAGACATTGAAGGACAACAGCGTCGCCCAGAAATGGACCAATGAAAAACGCCAGGACCAGCCGATCCAGTCGATGGGGCTGCTGGGGCCTGTTCGCTTGTATAACTGATCAAATCTTTACTGATGAAGTATATTCTTTTTTTGGGATTGGCGTTTGGGCTTGGGATTAGCGCCAGCGCTGCCGCTAAGGATTTTCCTGCCTCGCTTTTCGGCATCCGGTCGGACGGTGTCACGATGAATACCCGTTCGATCCAGTTTGCGATCGACTATGTGGCCGGTCAGGGTGGGGGACGGCTGGTGTTCGATGTGGGTCGTTATTTGACGGGATCGATCCATCTAAAATCGGGGGTCACTTTGGTCCTGAAGGAAGGGGCTGTGCTCCTCGGGTCGCTGAACCCCTTCGATTACGACAAGAAACTGGTAACCGCGCTGATCTTCGCCTATGACCAGCACGATATCGCCATCGAGGGTAAGGGGGTGATCGACGGGCAGGGGCGGCAGCTGGCCTTCAATGTTACCGATGTCTATCATAAGGGGCTGATAAAGGATGCTTTCCGCAACGACCGGCCGGAGGCGGATATCCGGGCGATGATCATCAATTTCCGCGGATGCCGGAACGTGGTCATGAGGGGGGTGACGATCCGGAATGCGGCCAGCTGGGTGCAGACTTACGACCAATGTGTGAACTTGCGGCTGGACAGTCTGTATGTGGACAGCAAGGCCTTCTGGAATAATGACGGGATAGATATCGTCGATTGCGACAGTACCGTTGTGAGCAACTCTTACATCGATGCGGCAGACGATGGGATTTGCCTGAAATCGCATGACGGATCGAAATTCTGTAACAATATCCAGATCTTTAATAACGTCCTACGCAGCAGTGCCAATGCGATCAAATTCGGGACTGCTTCATTCGGCGGTTTCCGTAATATCCGGATCATTGATAATAAGACTTTCGACACCTATCGATCGGCGATCGCCCTGGAGGCGGTGGATGGGGGTTTTGTGGAGAATGTGGAGGTGGATGGGCTGACGGGGATCAATATGGGGCATGCGATCTTTTTACGGATCGGCGAGCGGCAGAAAGGTAGAAAGGGGCGGCTCGAGAATATCCAGATCCGTAATGTAAAGGTGGAGATCGCTTCCAGCAAGCCGGATGCGGGGTATGAATACGAGGGGCCTATCGAAGATATGCCGCGAAATATCTCACCCATCGTCATAGCGGGGATGCCGGACGCGCTGATCGCCAAAGTTCTGCTGGAAAATGTGGAGGTGCAGTATCCGGGTGGCGGCAATCCTTTATTTGCCCGGCTTGACCTGGATTCCCTGGACCGGGTGCCGGAGCGGCCGGAGGCTTATCCGGACTTTTCGATGTTCAGGGAGCTGCCGGCCTGGGGGGCGTATATCCGGCATGCGCAGGATGTGGAGTTTCGGAATGTCTGGCTCTCGGCGAAGAAGAAGGACTACCGGACGGCGGTGGTGCTGGATGATGTGCGGCAGTCGCGGTTTGTGGGGTTGAAGGTGCTGGAGGTGGGGAAGAAGCCGGCTGTCTACCAGCATAAGACGGCGGATATTGTGATCAAGTGAAAAGTATAAATTTGTAGGATGACAAGCAATGAAGTCAAAATTCAACTCACGGCCATTCGGGACCACCTGCCACCTCAATTCTCGCAGAGCGCGGCGCGTAGACTGATGTCGTCGTATGAGAACTATAAGCATATTCTGCAAGTGCTCGGGCAAAGCTATTCCAGTATTAGTGCTGCAGTGCGGGCGGCGCTGCCGGAGATCGAGACGGCCATCCGCCAGGCGATAAAAGGCACCCCCAAAAAAGAGGCGGAACAAAGTTTTAACCAGGCAAAACGGCAGATATCGGAGGGTATTGACAGTATCCTCCTGGCTGACGCAAAGAAGGAAGGGTAGCTGTAATTGAAGCGGCAATACGATATGGAATCGTGGCTCAGGACCGCCGATCGACGACTGGCACCGCTCCTGCAAAATCGGTCCGAAGCCCCAGAGCAATTCGCTATCTTCCGGCAAAGGCGCTCCAATGATTAAAAACTACCTGCTCGTTGCTATCCGAGACTTCCGTAAAGCCAAAGTGTTTAGCTTCATTAATATAATAGGTCTTGCCGTTGGCATGGCCTGCTGCTTCCTGATCCTACTTTTTGTCCGCGATGAGCTCAGCTATGACCATTTTCAAAATAAACTCGACCGGCTCTACCGCATAACTTATACCCCAAAGTTCGCGGGCCTCGATAAAGGCCTCCCAAACCTTTCGACAGCTGCATCGCCATTGCTCAAAGACTATTTCCCGGGCATCGAAAGCTCGGGCCGCCTATTCCGGCGAAGCGCGACTATCCAAAAAAACCTGAATAAAACGGAAGAAAAACAATTCTTCTTCGGGGACTCTGCCATCCTCGACATCTTTACCTTCCATTTCCTGCAAGGAGATGCCCGACATGCCCTTACCAACCCCTTTTCCGTTGTCCTCTCGGCTTCTGCCGCGCGAAGATATTTCGGCAATACCCCCGCAGTAGGCCAATCGATCCGGCTGGACGGAGATTACCCTTTATTGGTCACGGGTGTTTTTGCCGACTTCCCCGACAATTCGCACATTCATATCGACCTTCTTGCGAACTACCAAACCATGTTCGCGACGATTACGCCGGAGGCAAAGACAAACCTGGATCACAACTGGATCATTAGCCATTCCTGTACCTACCTGTTGCTCAAACGGGGTCAGGCTGCCGCGCAGATCGACGCCGGGTTCCCCCGTTTCATTAAGATCCATGCACCGAAAGAGTTTGCGAAAGATATCATCTATCATCTTCAGCCGGTCCGGGACATCCATCTGCGTTCAGATCTTCTTAGTGAGATCGAGCCCGTCGGAAGCATCACACAGGTATATATTTTTGGCGGCATCGCCCTGATCACTCTGCTGATCGCGGGTATCAATTTCGTGAACCTTAGCACTGCCCGTTCGCTACGCCGCGCCAGGGAAGTGGGAATGAGGAAGGTCCTGGGAGCGGAACGCAAACAGCTGATCTTTCAATTCCTCACGGAATCGCTTGTACTCAGCCTCCTGGCTTTTTTGGCTTCGATCGTCCTGCTTGCGGCTTTTCTCCCGGCATTCAACGACATTACGGACAAACATTTTAGTTTCTTCCACCTCCTGAAAGACGCCCCGCTCTGGCTTGGTTTCGTGATGGTCTTCCTGCTCACGGGTCTCCTCGCGGGTCTTTATCCGGCCTTCTTTCTCTCGGCCTTTGAACCGGTGACGACCCTTAAAGGTGATCTTGCCGGTAATAGGGGCAGGGGAGGGTTGCTGCGCAAAACACTGTTGGTTGTTCAATTCTCCGCCTCGATGGGATTGATGATCGCAACGCTCGTCATGCTCCGGCAATTAAATTTTATACAGAGCAAACCGCTTGGTTTCGAAAAAGAGAATACCCTGGTCGTCCCGGTCCGGACCTGGAGCATCAATTCGATCTTCACCCAACCCAATGATAGTCTATATCACCGGTTACGGACCTTCCGCGAAAAGATCCTGGCGAACCCGGACATTACGGGCATGACCCTGTCCGATCAGCAACCCGGGCTGGGTGTGCTGCGTAGAGGCGTGCTCCCGCAGGGGTTTGCGGTCAGCGATAATCTCTTTGCCCTCAACATCCGGGTCGATTACAATTTTATTCCAACCTATGGAATGCAAATGGCCGCGGGCCGTAATTTCTCCGAAGCCTACGGATCCGATAAGGACCATGCCTTTATCATCAACGAGACGGCCGTCAGACATTTTCGTTTTGGGACCCCTGCTCAGGCCATCGGCAAAACCATCAGCTTGATCGGCAAACGAGATGTCAAAGAAAAAGAAGGGATCGTCGTGGGTGTCGTCCGCGATTTTTACGCCGAGTCACTTTATACACCCATCGATGTCCTGGTCATGGACGTCGACTACCCCAGCCTCACCAGCTTCTCCATAAAGATACGGGCGGATCGAACAAAGGAAGCTATCAGCTTCCTGCAAAAAAGTTGGGATGCCTGGTTTCCTGGCAAGGACTTTCAATACAACTTTTTGGACAAAGAACTGGCGGATCAATATACCCGGGATCAAAAACAGGGGAAAGCCATCGGCTATTTCTCCGCGCTGGCCGTCTTTGTATCTTGTCTGGGGCTGTTGGGGCTGATCGCGCTGGTAGCCCGTCAACGCACACGCGAGATAGGTATCCGGAAAGTTCTCGGAGCAACCGTTTCCGGCGTCGTGGTCCTGCTCTCAAAAGAATTCATCCGGCTGATCCTGCTTTCCATTATTCTGGCTACGCCTGTTACCGTTTGGATGATGCATCGATGGCTGATACAATTTGCCTATCGGATAGACATCAGCTGGTGGATCGTCGCGTTGTCGGCCATCGGGATGATCGCGATCGCCATGCTGACCCTTTGCCTGCAGGCTATTCGGGCTGCCTTGGCCAATCCGCTGAAAAGCCTGCGGTCGGAATAGGTCGTGTGCCGGTCAACGGCCATCATTTGTGATGCCTGGTGTCGCTCCTGGTAAAAAAGTTCAGGAACAGCACGATGAAGAACAGGAATATGATCGAATGAAGTATGACGACGCATTTCCCCGGAGCGGTCGTGGGATAGATGTCTCCGAAACCGATCGTCGAGGACGTCATGAAGCTGAAATAGACGAAATCGAGCCGGGAATGCGCGTTTCCCTGCAGCAGGTTCAGGCCGCCGTAAATGACGGCAAAATCAAAGGTGATCTCGATGTAGTTGAGGAACAGGAGCAGGATCGACCGTTTGGAGGAACGGGGTTCGTCGAAGATCTCGGAGGCAAAGAAAAGGGTAGCGATATAGAAGATCGTTTCCGACAGTAAATAGCCGGTTATTGCCTGAATGAAGATATTCGTATACCAGCCCGAAGACAGGGACAGTAGCGGAAAGATGAGTTTCAACAGAACATAAAATTCGATGGCCAGCTTTTTATACGTCGACCCTTGCCTGCCGAAGCGATTACGGATGTAGATGCCTGGATAAAGGAATTGCTGAACGATCAGGAAGAGCCGGAGGATCTTCTCCAATCCTATGTCATTATGCGTTTCATTGTTCCAGACCTTGTACAAGTTAAGCCGTTGGCGCCGGATGACCGAGTATGCGGACCGGATATTGTCTTCGGGGCGACCGAAGAGCAGTTTGCGGAAAAAGGGTGGTTTGGTGTTGGGTTGGCTCATCGATATGAAATTACCAAATTTTCCACCAAGGCCTGCCTGGTTTAGCGTATTGCGGCGACGTTTCCACTTCTATATGAACTACATTTTCTTACACTATCGAAATCTTTTCGGGATATTTGTCGGCAAACTTATCGAGTACAACGACGTTGTCAATACGGACAGTTTCGGCGCCCTTTCGCAGCATGGCAAGGTTGGCCAGGAAAACAGGAAATATTAAAGCATCATAATATGTTTGGAAAGTCGATTTTAGTCAATGGTTTGTTGCTCCTTTGGACAGGGGTGGGTTTTGCACAGCTTGCGGCTCCCAAACCTTGCGGACCCTTACCCAGCGCCAACCAGCTGCGCTGGCAGCATATGGAATTCTATGCGTTCGTTCATCTGAGCGTCAACACATTTACCGATCAGGAATGGGGTAACGGGGACGAAGATCCGAAGATATTCAATCCTGACAGCCTCGACTGCCGCCAATGGGCCAGGGTGGCGAAGGAGGCAGGGATGAAGGGGATCATCCTGACCGCAAAACATCATTCGGGGTTTTGCCTTTGGCCCTCGAAATATACGGACTATTCGGTGAAGAATTGTCCCTGGCGCGGGGGTAAGGGGGACATCGTGGGCGACCTGGCGAAGGCCTGTAAGGAATATGGGCTGAAGCTGGGCATCTATCTGTCGCCCTGGGACCGGAACAGCGCGGTCTATGGGAAGTCCGAATATATCACCTATTTCCGGAACCAGTTGCGGGAGCTGCTGACCCAGTACGGGGACATTTTCGAGGTCTGGTTCGACGGCGCCAATGGCGGCTCGGGTTATTATGGCGGCGCCCGGGAGACGCGGACCATCGACCGGCGGAGCTATTATGACTGGCCCAATACCTATAAGCTGGTGAGGCAGCTACAGCCGAAGGCAGTCATCTGGAACGATGGGGGCGACCGGGGTGATCTTCGCTGGGTGGGAACGGAGGGCGGCAGCGTGGGGGAAACGAACTGGAGCCTCCTGAATGCCACCGGCGATGTGCCGTACGACATGTTGCACTATGGTGTGGCAGACGGCGATTCGTGGGTGCCGGCCGAAGTGAATACGTCGATCCGTCCGGGATGGTTCTACCACACCTATGAAGATAGCCGGGTGAAATCGTTGTCGCAACTTTTGGATACCTATTACAGCTCGGAAGGCCGCAATGGCACACTTCTGTTGAATTTTCCGATCGACCGGCACGGGGTGATACACGAAACGGATGAGAAGGCGGTGCTGGCTTTTGCCGGGGCGGTTCGGGCAGCCTTTGCAGCGAACCTGGCCACGGGGGCAAGGGCGACGGCATCAAATATTCGCGGAGGTGCCGCGGCTTTTGGTGCCCAAAAAGCCATCGACGACAATAAAGAAAGCTACTGGGCGACGGACGACAGTGTCACACGGGCATCCCTGACTATCGATCTCGGCGGCTTGAAAACGTTCAACCGCTTCCTGGCGCAGGAGTATATCCCGCTGGGCCAGCGGGTGAAGACATTCACCGTGGAGGCATTTGTCGGCGGAAAATGGACAGATGTGGCTGCGGGGACGACCATCGGGTACAAGCGGATACTCCGTTTCCCCACGGTGACGGCAGACCGGGTACGGTTGACTGTTACTGATGCGAAGGCCTGCCCGTTGATCGCAAACGTGGGACTATATAATGCGCCTCAAATGCTGAGTGCTCCGGTGATCCGGCGGGGCAGGTCGGGAGAGGTGACTATCCAGGCGGCCGATCCGGAGTCGGCGGTGTATTATACGCTGGATGGGACGGCGCCGGGGGTGAAATCCGAAAGATACCGCGCGCCGATAACGGTGGACGGAAAGGTGGAAGTCCGGGCAGTGGCCTATGATGCGGCAACAGGCAAGAGTGGTCCGGAAGGCCGCGAAGTGTTCGACATGGTACGTAAGGATTGGACGATAATCGGTACGAGTGACCCAAAAGTGGCCAATGTGCTGGATGGGGACCCCGGGACTGCGTGGCAGCAGCCGCGGGGCGGCAAGATGCCGGTCGACCTGGTGATCGACCTGGGCAAAGAGGTAACGCTAGCGGGGTTCCGGTATTTGCCGGACCAGGGGTGGTCGCCTGCCGGTATTATCACCGGATATGAATTGTCCGTGGGTTCGGATACGACCCGGTGGCGGCTGGCCGACAAAGGGGAATTCGCCAACATTCAGAATAATCCCGGCTGGCAGATAAAGAAGTTTCCGCCGGTGAAAGGGAGATATATTAAGCTGCGGGCCATAAGCAACACCCGGGGGGATGGCGATGCGGGGTACGCAGAGATAGATGTAATCACACAATAACTTTTATTTACCGTACAAATCGAATCATCGGGACAAATGGCGGCTGAGCTATCTATAAAACCGTATTTTTAGGGCCATGGACTACTCCGCCAACCAGACCCGGCTGCCTGACTCGATGGGGAAGGATGAGAAGATGCCTCCGCATTGGGCGGAATTCTTTCAATCCTACCACCGCCGGGGCAACGAGGAGATTGCCGGACGCAATGAGGACCTGACGCGGCTGATGCGCGAGAGCGGCGTTACCTACAATATCTATGGCGACCCGTCGGGTCTGAACCGGCCCTGGAAGCTCGACATCATCCCCTTTCTCATCAGCCAGGAGGAATGGCCGGCCATCGAAGCGGGACTTGCGCAACGGGCCCGCCTGCTCAATGCCATCCTCGAAGACATCTACGGCGAACGACGCCTGATCAAGAG
>Ga0105239_10000115_pt1 | contig 113217 bp, 100 predicted proteins | sample KBSC44metaG_FD_92761 | JGI IMG/M metagenome (GOLD analysis project Ga0105239, IMG submission 92761) | Corn rhizosphere microbial communities from Kellogg Biological Station, Michigan, USA - KBS C4-4 metaG | ecosystem: Host-associated > Plants > Roots > Rhizosphere > Soil | place: Michigan... | reverse complement strand
TTAACCAGCAGCTGTCGATAATTCAACAGTTAAACAGAGACAAAAAAGTACAAAACAATGAAACTAAAGATATATAAGCCTGTATTGCTTACCGCAGCCGGATTGCTGATTGCATGTTCCGCGAGCTTCGCGCAAAAAAAGCATCACAAAGTAAAGGCGAAACATGTCACAACCGTATCCGTAAATGTGGATGATAAAGATTTTGACGTAGACATGGGTGATTTGAATGAGAGCATTGCAGCCTTAACAACCAACCTCAAAGATCTTGGTAAGAATCTTTCGGCTACTATTACCAACAGCGTCACCTCTAATCTAAACATCAGCCTAAACGATTCGGATGATGAGGGTGATAACAATGGAGTGGCAAAGGTTAATTTAAACCTGAGTAACCTGCTCAATAACCTGAACATTAACGTTTCAGCAAACGGAGATAACGACGGCGATGACGAAATAGAAAATGCCGGCACAGGCAGCGTACGTGAAAAAAGCTACAGCAAAAGCTATTCGCTTGACGCCAATGACAAGGTAAGGCTAAGTAACCAATATGGTAAAATATCAGTAAATACCTGGAATAAGAACGAGATCAAGGTCGACATATCTATAAAGGCAGAGGCAGGCAGCGATGCAGACGCACAACGACTGATTGACGGCGTGTCGATAGCCGATGGAAAAAACGGCGATCAGGTGTCGTTCAAAACAAACATCAAAAGCGAAGACGATGACAATGGTTTTTGGGCGCTTTTTCGTTCAAAAGGAAATAGAAAGCATAAGCTGAGCATAAACTACTCGGTTTATATGCCTGCCAGGACTGACCTTGACGTCAACTCAAGCTATGGTTCGTTAGATTTGCCGCAAATGGACGGTAAGGTTAGAATTAACACCTCTTATGGCAGCACATCGGTAGAAAGCCTTACTAATCCGTCAAATGAAATCAATGGCAGCTATGGAAGCATGAAAATTGGATCGATGAACGGCGGAAAGCTATCGTTCTCTTACGGCAGCGTAGATATGGACGAGGTGAATAACCTGAAAGCCGACCTGGATTACGGCTCGTTTAAATTAGGCAAATTAAAAGGCAGCGGCGATTTCGACCTCTCATACGAAGGCGGTTTTAAAATTGACAATGTAGAAAGCTCGTTAAAAAGACTGAATATCAACACATCATATTCCGGTGCTTCACTGGGTATTTCGCCAAACTGCAACTTCGATTTTGATGTTACCGTAAGTTATGGCGGCTTTAATTATAACGACAATAAGGTAAACGTCACCAGCAAAAACCCACCGGATGGTAGTAAGCATATCGGCACAACCCGCAACTATAAAGGGCGTGTTGGCAAAGGTAATTCGGATGCGAAGGTAACAGTCAACACCAGCTACGGCGGCGTAAACTTTGACTAATTATTGCGAATGCAAATTTTGTTCGGGAGAGACTTACGGGGATAAAAGCTTCGTAAGTTTTTTTTGTTTAGAGGCGTTTTTTTAACCACGGAGGCGCAGAGAAGACAGTCGTTAGTCCGGATTTGTAATCCCGGACTAGGTAGCTGGGGATTTGTAATCCCCGTATAACACGGGGATTACAAATCCGCCGTTTTTAGGTCCTGTATTAAAAATCCGGACCAACGTGAGAATCTCCGTGGTTAAAGCTCAACTCCCATTTTGATTTTAAGAATAGTTTTTTCGATGGTAGCCTTATCACTATCCGATTTTGCCAGCTTCAAAGCGGTTTTTAAATGGCTGATGGCTTTTTTATCGTTTACACCGGTATACAAATGCCCGAGGAGCGTGTAATAGAGCTGATTATCTGTTAGCTGCAGTTTTTCGGCCTCTACAATAGCTTCGGGTTTTCCATTTGCTTTGGCCAGGGCATAAGTGCGGTTAAGTGCAGCCATTGGCGAATATTCTACCATCAGCAGGCGGTTATAAAGCTGTAAAATACCCTCCCATTTTTCCGGGGTATCTTCATGAATGGTATGCCACCAGGCTATGCCCGCCTCAATATGATATTTGGTTAGCTCCGGTCCTTCTGCCGCTTGGGTTAAATAAAACTTTCCTCTTTCAATCAGTTCTTCGTCCCAAAGGCCCGTATCCTGGTCTTCATATAAAACCTGTTCGCCGTCGGGGTTGGTTCGTGCTTCAAACCGTGACGCATGGAAACACATCAGCGCCAGGAGCGCGTTCACTGTCGGTTTGTTGGTTGCCGGGTTGATGGTAAGCAGGTAAGCCAGTCGGATAGCTTCCAGGCATAAATCTTTCCGCACAGTTGTATTTTGCGACAGGGAATGATAGCCCTCATTAAATAGCAGGTAAATGGTGGTTAAAACCGTCTCCAGGCGTTTGTCAATCTCGGCGCTGGCGGGGAATGCTATCTTAACATTTTCCTCCCGCAGTTTTGCCTTGGCCCGCATCAGGCGTTTGTTGATGGTTTCTTTATTGCTTAAAAAAGCGTTGGCAATTTCTTCGATACCAAACCCGCAAAGTATGCGCAGCGACAAGCCAATCTGCGCTTCGGGTGGTATAGCCGGCTGGCAGATAGCAAACATCATCTGCAGCTGGCTGTCGACGATATTGGTATCCGATAAGTCGATATCCAGTTCATGCAATTCTGAATTATTGTATTGAAGCTGGGGCGTTATTTTGTCGCTGAAAAGTTTATTGCGGCGCAGGTAATCTTTGGCTTTGTTTTTCGCTACTGTATAAAGCCATGCGGCAGGATTGTCGGGCAGCCCCTTTAAGCTCCAGGTTTCTGACGCAAGCAAAAAGGTGTCACTGGCAATGTCTTCAGCTATCTCGATATGCTCAAAACCAAACAGTTTTGCAAGTACAGCTGTAATCTTACTAAATTCCGTTCGAAATAAATGCGGTATCAGCTCCTGTTGTTTCATCGTAGGAATCCCAGTAAATTAGATTAGTCAAATAGCCCAGTATATCGATGGGTTTAAAACCCACCGATATACTGGGCTATGAAGCATTTTGCTATTACATCGGGTTAATTTCCCTAACCTCAACGTTGCCGCCGAAAGCATAAGTCGGGCAGCCTTTTGCGATTTCAACGGCCTCGTCAAACGACTCAGCTTTTATAAGCGAGTAGCCACCGATAACCTCTTTAATTTCGGTATAAGGGCCATCGGTAACAACATTGCCGGGTTTTACAACCCTGCCATCCGAGGTCAGGCGGTTTCCACGGTCAACCAGTCTGTTTTGAGCAGCGATACTGCCAACCCAGTCCATCCATTTTTTGGTAACGGCTTGTAGTTCTTCAGGCGAAGGAACCGGCTGATTGCTGAAATCATTCCGGTAAACGAAAAGAAAATCTTTCATGATGTTTAGTTTTTATGTTTATACCTCAATGACGAACGGCGGGTAATCAAACTGGACAAGAGCCTGAAAATAAATTTACATCCAGTGTAATCAAGTCTTTTAGCTTCCATCTGCCCTAAAAAACTCTGCAAAGCAATCCCTTTAAATACTCCCCCTCCGGAAACGACGAACGTACCGGGTGGTCTTCCGGCTGGCAGAACTGGTAAATAAACTGCACCTGTTTGCCTGCGTCAAGCGCAGCCCAGGCCAGTACCTGCTTAAAAGTTTCCATATTCATTGCGCCGGAGCAGGAGAATGTTGCCAGTAAGCCGCCTTTATTTAGCAGTAGCATTCCCAAACGGTTTAAATCTTTATATGCCCGTGAGGCCTTATCCAAGGCTGAGCGCGATGGCGCATACTTTGGTGGATCGAGCACTACTATATCGAAGGTCTCCCCATCTTCGCGGAATTTGCGAAGCTGTTTATTTACATCGGATGTGATGGCGGTTGTTTTACTGGTATCAAATTTATTCAGGAGGATATTCGCCTTTAAGGTATCGACAGCCAATTGCGAGCTATCTACCGAGGTTACCGAAGCCGCGCCGTTTTGCAGGCCGTTGAGTGTAAAACCACCTGTATAGCTAAAACAATCCAATACTTTTTTGCCTTTGGCATGGGCGGCAAGTATGCGGCGGTTATCGCGCTGGTCGCAGTAAAAGCCGGACTTCTGGCCTTCGGCGATATTGATATTATAGCGGATGCCGTTTTCAATCACTTCTACGCTTTCGGGCGGATGGCTGCCCGCCAATACAACATTGTTGGTTTGTAAACCTTCATGCCCGCGTGAAGAGGCGTCGCTTTTATCAAAAATACTTTCGGGTTTTAACAGGCACTGCAATTCATCTATAATACAAGGCATCATTTTTTCGATGCCGGAAGTGAGCACCTGCACGGCAAGGTGGTTGGCATATTTATCTACAATCAATCCCGGCAGGTAATCCGATTCGCTGAATACCAGGCGACAGGTATTGGTAACGCCGTCAATTAAAATATCGTTCCGGCTTTCCACCGCTGCTGCAACTTTATTCCTGAACCATTGTTCATTTATTTCAGCAGCCTCGTCCCATTCCAGCAAACGCAGCGCCACGCGTGACTGGTCGTTATAAAAGCCGTAGGCCATAAAGGCGCCTTTGGCGTCAATGAGCTTAACAACATCGCCATTTTCGGGCTTGCCTTTAACTTTCTCTATAGCTCCCGAAAATACCCATGGATGACGGTGTAATACCGCTTTTTCTTTTCCTTTTTTTAGTACCACCTCAATCATCCGGCAAAGGTAGGGAAATCAGGTTGTAGTTTTGAATGGTATGCCAGTAGCCCCCTTCTTCGAAAATAAAAACTCCGCGTCCTCTGTGTGTCCATTGTGGTTAAAAGAGTAACCACGGAGATACAGAGAAGACACGGAGCGCGCGGAGTCTACAAAATCTTAAATAAGATAGTTAGTCCTTCATTACGCCTATATAATAATTAAAGGTATCCACCTCGATATTGTCTTTATTAGCGCCATCAATTTCGATAGCTTTAAAGCGGGTTGTAGGCGTTATAAACTGGTAATCACCGCCTTTAACCGTTACGCGGACCGGCATATCGAAACCTTTCGCATCAGCTACCCAGCGCACATAAAGCTTGCCGCCTGTTTCCATAAAGTTTAATATCGGGATGCTGCGGTAATTCAAATACTGATCAAATACCGGAGATAAGTTTTTGCCTGACTCTTTGTTAATAAAACCTACTATATCATCGTAATCCACGGTTTTATGATAGAAAGTTTTGTTAAGGCCCCTCAATATACTGCGCCATTTTTCATCATCGTTAATAATGGTGCGTATCATATTCAGCATGTTGCCGTCTTTATAATACATATCATCGGAACCTTCCTTATTCACATTATACGGACCATGAATCGGCCGGTCATTAACAATAGCGAATCGGGTGCCGTGCACATATTCCTGCCCGGCTTGTTTGCCATAACGCTGCTCGATAAACAAAGATTCCGAGTAGTTGGTAAAGCTTTCATGTACCCACATATCGGCCAAATCTTTCGAGGTAATGTTGTTACCAAACCACTCGTGACCGCTCTCATGCACAACAATAAAATCCCATTTCAAGCCCCAGCCGGTACCCGACAAGTCGCGCCCCAAATAGCCGTTACGATAATGGTTACCATAAGCCGTTCCACTCTGGTGTTCCATGCCCAGGTGCGGTGCTTCAATCAGCTTGTAACCATCTTCATAAAAAGGGTAAGGGCCAAACCAATGCTCAAAGGCCTTTATCATATCTTTCACATTCTCGCCGAATTGCTTGGTAGCTTTTTCAACGTTATAGCTAAGTACCCAATAATCGAGGGTTAGCTTGCCTTTTTCACCCTGGTAAGTATCGCTGATGTGCGAGTATTTGCCGATGTTAGCCTCGATGTCGTAGTTGTTGATGGGGTTAGCTACAAACCAATCGAAACGGGTATAGCCGTTCTTCAAATCGGTTACCTTGCGCAGGCGTCCGTTAGATGCATCGGTTAAGCCGGTTGGTACGCTTATGCTGATGAGGGCGCTATCCACTTCATCAGCCTGATGGTCTTTGTTTGGCCACCAGATACTGGCGCCGATACCCTGGCAGGCGGTTGCCACCCATGGATTGCCCAGCGAGTCCTTTGAGAAAACGATACCACCATCCCATGGGGCACGCTTTGCCACTGTTGGATTCCCTGAATAAAATACCCTAAACTCGTCCTTGCTCCCTTTAGTTATAGTTTTTGGGAAGGTTACAAATACGGCATTGAATTCACGGGTGTAAGGCAGTTCTTTTCCTTTGTAAACTACCTTTTCTACTTTAAGGTTCGAAAATAGGTCGAACTGCAGCTTGGTGAAATCTTCGGTAGCCGTAAATTTAAACAGGTTACTGCCGCTGATGAATTTGTTGTCGATATCAAACTTCACATCCAGGTGGTAATAGTTGATATCGTAACAAGTGCGCAAAGGCGTCAGGTTCCCGCGCAGCGAATCGGCCCTGGTAAATTTTTCCCTGTTTGTTCCAAGCTGTGCGTTAGCGCTAAAAGAGATCAATCCAAGTGCGCAGATAATTAATAGTTTGTTCAGTTTCATTTGATATTTATCTTTCTAATCTTCTAAATCCTTTAATCGTGTTTTATCGGTGAAATCCCTAAAAGATCACTCTCCCAATACTGTCACCTTTATATTAGATTTATTTTGGGCATCATGATAAATTCTGATAGTTGACTTTTGGAAATCTGAATCCTTCGCCTGTGTGATATCCACGAACTTTTGCGGGTTTCTATCAGCCAGCGGGAACCATGAGCTTTGCACCTGTATCATAATACGGTGTCCTTTTCTGAAAGTATGGCCAACATCCGGCAGGTTATATTTTACCTCGGTAACCTTACCAGGAACAAAGGGCTCAGGTTTTTCGAATGAGTTACGGTATTTACCCCTGAAGATCTCGCCGCGTACCAGCATCTGGTAGCCGGCCATAGTAATTCCTTTTGGATTTGGAGTCGGGTTTGGATAATTATCCGGGAAAACATCTATCAGCTTAACTACGTAATCCGCATCGGTTGTGCTGATGGAGGTTAGCAGATCAGCAACTACAGGGCCTGTTAAAGTGATATCGCTGGTTAGCGTATCGGTCTGAAAAGCTTTAACATCCGGGCGGCGGCTGGCAAAACGCTGGTCATCCAGCATATATTCGCGGGTACGGCCGCGTTTGCCTACACCATCCTGGTAAGGAACCGGTGCGGCAGGGTCGCTTACGTACTCATCGAAGCCTTCCCCTGCCGCAGGAACATCGAATGAAAGCTTTCCGTTAGCGTGGAAGTATAAAGTTTTTGTAGTCGAGTTTTCTGGTGGCCATTTGCTGAACTTTTCCCAATGATTGCTGCCGCTGATATATATGGCTGCTTCGGGCAGGTTCATTTCTCCTTCATCTTTCAGGTAATACTTAAAGAAGGGCAATTCCAGGTTTTCACGGAACCACTGGCTGGTATTTGAGCCGAAATCCTGGTCGCCGAAGTGCTGGATGTCTTTAGCTTCCCAGCCGCCATGATACCATGGGCCCATAACCAGCATGTTTTTATGACTTTGCGGGTTTTGTTTTTCCAACGCTTCGTACACGTGTAGCGCGCCAAAGCAATCTTCCGCATCAAAAAAACCGCCAACGGTCATGGTAGCCGGGGTTATATTTTTAAGGTGCGGGCGGATGTTCATATCCTGCCAGAACTTGTCATAGTTCGGGTGCGCCATCATATCGTTCCAAAACTTAACCGAATCGCCGAAGTAATATTTCTTATAATTTGGCAGCGCGCCCAGTTTCAGGTAAAACTCATAGTTGTCGTTGTATTTAAATTTGATGCCGGTTTTAAACTGGGCAGGCGTAATCGGCTTAGGCCTTGGAACACCAAAGCTGGTAATAAACGAAAAAGCGTCCATCACAAACAAGGCGCCGTTATGGTGAAAATCGTCGCCAATAAACCAATCGGTAACAGGGGCCTGTGGTGATACGGCTTTTAATGCGGGATGCGCATTAGGTAAGGTAGCTGTTGAATAGAAACCGGGATAGGAAATCCCCTCCACACCAACTTTGCCATTATTGTTAGGGATATTTTTGAGCAGCCAGTCGATGGTATCGTAGGTATCCGAGCTTTCATCTACCTCTTGTCCTTTTTTATTATCTACGTTTGGGCGAACGTCAATAAAATCACCTTCGCTCATCCATTTGCCGCGTACATCCTGGTAGACAAATATAAAGCCATCCTTTTCCAGCAGTGAGTTTTGTCCCAGCGACTTACGGTAGTTATTCTCACCATAAGGCGAAACCGTATAAGGCGTACGCGTCATCAGGAACGGATATTTCTTCGATTGGTCTTTAGGGACATATATCGAAGTGAACAGTTTTTTACCATCGCGCATGGGGATGTATTTCTCCATTTTGGTGTAATGTTCCCTGATGTAGCCGGTGTCGGGCGCGGTTTGTGCTTTGGCATAAGCGCATAAAAGCACAAATGCAGCTAAGGTGAGCAGTTTTTTCATCTGGATGTTTGAGTCAGTTAATACAGCTAAATTAACAACATAATTGATAATTAGCCATTAATGTCAATAGTGTTACAAAAACAGGTTAAAGTATGATTGATTGAGGTTAAAATATGGGGAAATAATAATGATTTCGGTAGGGGCGTATCGAATACGCCCTATGCGATAAACCACGCCATATAGGCAATTCGCGCCTGCCGCTATTCTAGGACGTATGCGATACGCCCCTACGGGAAAAAATGCAAAGAGGTTAAAATAACAGTGCAAATAACACTTATTAAAAAAATTTAAAAAGTATTTGATTTTAAAAAATAACTTTATTAAGTTTGTATAGATAATGCACTGCATACTTAAAAGAGAACTTTATATCAGCCTTATGTCGGTAAGGGGAATTATAGTTAAATTGGTTTGAAAAATCCTCGCCCAGGCGGGGATTTTCTTTGTAGTGACTTTTTCAATCGATTTTACCCAAAACACAACCAAACTAAAAAATGGCGCGATTAAATTTATTAGAGGAAACACGTTATGAAAAACTACCGGTAACGGTGTACGAAAACCAGCAAGTAGCATCCATTGCTGTTGCTCACCGCGTTGCTGATTTGATAAAAAGCAAAGCTGCAGCCGGTGAGAAAACAGTGCTCGGCCTTGCTACCGGTGTTACACCGATTGGTGTGTATGCCGAGCTGGTAAGGTTACACAAAGAAGAAGGCCTGTCGTTTAAGAACGTGATTACTTTTAACCTGGACGAATACTACCCGATGCAGCCCAACGCCGCCCAAAGCTACGTGACCTTTATGAATGAAAATTTGTTCAGCCACATAGATATCGATAAAAATAATGTACACATACCCGATGGTACGCTTGAGCAGGATGCTGTGGCTGCCTTTTGTTTGGAATATGAGAAAAAAATAACTGCCCTTGGCGGCCTGGACTTACAGGTACTGGGTATCGGTCGTACAGGTCACATTGGGTTTAACGAACCAGGTTCTGCACCAAATTCGGGCACACGTTTAGTTACTTTGGATGATTTGACCCTCAGCGATGCCTCGCGTGATTTCGGTGGCAAACAAAACGTACCTACCAAAGCCATCACCATGGGCGTCGGTACCATTTTCAAAGCCCGTGAAATTGTCCTGATGGCCTGGAGCCAGAAAAAAGCGCCGATTGTAAAAAAAGCGGTAGAAGGTGAAATTTCGGGTGAAGTACCTGCTACTTATTTGCAGTTATCAGATAATGTAGAGTTCGTGCTTGATCAACCCGCCGCTTCATCGCTTACCCGTTTTAATACACCATGGCTGGTAAAAGACTGCGTTTGGGAAAACAACCTGAAAAAGAAAGCCGTCATCTGGCTGGCTGACACGCTGGGTAAACCAATCCTGAAGCTCACCGAAGAAGATTACAACAGTCACGGTATGGCGCAGCTTGCAGTTGAGCAGGGGCCTGTTTACAATATCAATATCGACATATTTAACCAATTGCAGCATACCATAACCGGCTGGCCGGGTGGTAAGCCGGATTCTGACGACAGCCAGCGTCCAGAAAGAGCTTTACCTGCTCGCAAGCGGTCAATTATTTTCTCACCGCACCCGGATGATGATGTTATCTCTATGGGCGGTACGTTTATTCGTTTGGTCGACCAGGGCCATGATGTGCATGTAGCTTATCAAACATCAGGCAACACTGCGGTTTGGGACGATGATGTTTTGCGTTTCGTAGAGTTTGCCATCGATTTTAACCAAAGTATTGGTGAGGATAATACCAAATTGAAGAAGGTATATGAGGACATGCGTGCCTTTATCCCAACCAAAAAACCTAACCAGATAGATACTGACGAAATCCGCAACGTAAAGGGTTTTATCCGCAAAACGGAAGCTATTTCGGGTGCACGATATGCAGGTTTGGAAGACGACCATATCCATTTTATGGCCCTACCGTTTTATGAAACCGGTAAAATCAAAAAGAACACCGCAGGCGAAGCTGACATCAAGCTCACCATGGATCTGCTCCAAAAAATAAAACCCCAACAAATATTTGCAGCCGGCGATTTTGCAGACCCGAACGGTACTCACCTGGTTTGTTTCAACATCGTGCTGGCAGCTTTAAGGCGCCTGCGTGAAACCGAAGACTGGGTTAAAGATTGCTGGCTGTGGATGTACCGCGGCGCCTGGCTGGAGTTCGAAACATGGGAGATTGAAATGTCCGTACCACTATCTCCGCAGGAAGTAGTAAGAAAGCGTAATGCCATCTTCAAACATCAATCACAAAAAGACCGTCCTGTGTTCCCGGGTGACGATGCAAGGGAGTTTTGGGTAAGAGCAGAAGATCGTACCAAAGAAACTGCACACGCTTATGATAAGCTCGGCATGGCGGAGTATGAAGCGATGGAGGCATTTGTAAGGTATATGTATTAATAACAAACCACGAAGCGTGTGATAAAACTTACGGGGCTTTTCTATACCCCGTAGGTTTTTGACACATCGGGCACTGAAGACCATTCGTGCTCTATATGAGTCATCAGTAGAGCGTTATCAAAATTGACGGAACCCTTAGGAAAAACTTTTTCGTCTTCAAAAAATGTCGATTTTAAATTACTCACTTTCAGTGGCTTCATATCCCACGTGTAAGTATTGAGCAATAAACCATCGTAGCCATTGCCATTTGGCGAGAACCCTGTCGAACCTGTTCTGAAAAATGCAGATGCTTCATCCAAATTCTTAAATACGGAACTCTTTGGCAACTCATCTGCTATATCGGCATCCACACTGATGATCGTCCCATCCGAACTTTTAAAGGCAACGTGATAATGTCCGTCTTTTTCAGCAACGTCAAATTTTGCACGGTAGTGACGACCAGGAAATAGTCTGCCGCCAGTTAAAGCATTAAAACCTGATGAAGTATCCCTTCGTGGAATATAAACCCCCTCTTTCTTTTCCCCGTTTTTCACCCATTCTACGGCAATGCGATGCGCCCCATTTTCAGAGCTAAAACCAATGATAGCGGGCAGACCTTTCGGCCTTACATCTTTTAATCTTATCAAGCAGATGCCGGCAATTGCTTTTCCGTGAATGATTTTTGGGCTGAATGGCGCAGGCAGGAACGTTTTGACAACTTCCGGATCGACAGCGAAATTTATTAAAATTCGCCTGTCTATTATCCCTTTTATTACTTGCATTTTTATTTGAAACTAAGTTAGCATTTCCAAATGGAAAAGCTTTGTCTTTTTGTTTTCAGGGCCGCTGAATAAGGTCATTTATAATAAATCCGAAAAGATTAGATTTGTAAATACCGGAACGTCTTAAAAGAATTAAAACTGACGATACACCAAACGCAGAAATATGGAAATAAGTAAAGGCGGGCTATATGCTGATATTAAAAACATATTAGAGCAAGCGAGAAGTAATGCCGTAAGGGCCGTCAATTTTTCGATGGCGATAGCGTACTGGGAAATCGGAAAGAGAATTGTGGAGGAAGAACAATCGGGCAGTAAAAGGCTGCGTTTGGACAAGGAGTGCTTAAAAAATTATCAATACAGCTATCAAATGAATTTGGCAAAGGGTTTGACGAAAGCAACCTGCGCAATATGCGTTTGTTTTACCATGCATTTTTAATTCGTGACGCACTGCGTCACGAATTAAGCTGGACTCATTACCGATTTCTGATGAAAGTGGAAAGCCCAGATGCCCGAAGCTATTATATGAACGAAGCTGCTGAACAAAATTGGAGCACCCGCACCCTGGAGAGACAGATCAACTCCCTATATTTTCAACGATTACTTTCATCTAAAGATAAGAAAGCCATTACCGCTCATGCACAAAAAGAAAACTTCCAGGATAAGCCAACTATCCTTGATTTTGTAAAAGACCCTTATATACTCGAGTTTTTGCAATTACAGCCCAATGCGACGCTATACGAAAGGGAATTGGAAACCGAATTGCTAAATAAGCTACAGCTGTTTTTGTTAGAATTGGGCAAGGGTTTTAGCTTCGTCGCCCGGCAAAAACGGATCTCGGCTGATGATGACCATTTCTATATAGACCTGGTGTTTTACAACTATATTTTGAAATGCTTTATTTTGGTTGATCTAAAAGTCGGCAGGCTGTCGCACCAGGACATAGGGCAAATGGATTTGTATGTGCGCTATTATGAAGACCAGGTAAAACAGGAATCAGACAACCCAACTATAGGACTTATTTTATGTGCCGAAAAAAACGAAACAATAGTCAAATATTCGGTACTCAAGGAAAGCAAACAAATATTTGCGTCCAAGTACAAGTTATATCTACCTACTGAAAAAGAATTAATAGCGGAGCTCAATGCCGAGTTAGAGCAACTTAGATATAAACAACTATAAAGAAGAAGCATGTTAGGCATTGATTACACCGATTATAGCTTCCTGGTCGGTGTAATCATTTTAATCACCTAATCACAAAAATCTCTCTCTTAAAAACTCCCCCGTATAGCTATCCTTCTTCTTAATCAAATCTTCCGGTACGCCTTCAAATACCACCTGGCCGCCGCGGTCGCCGCCTTCGGGGCCGATATCGATAATCCAATCGGCGCATTTGATAACGTCCATGTTATGTTCGATAACGACAATGGTATTGCCGTGCTCGAGCAGTGCATCGAATGATTTGAGCAACTTTTTAATATCGGCAAAGTGCAAGCCAGTAGTCGGCTCATCAAAAATGAATAGCGTTTTATGGGTATTATTCCCCTTTACCAGGAACGACGCCAGCTTAATGCGCTGCGCCTCGCCGCCGGACAGGGTGTTTGATGATTGCCCCAACTGCACATAGCCCAAACCCACATCCATCAACGGTTTTATTTTGGCGATGATTTTAGGCTCTTTGGCAAAAAACTCCAGGCCTTCCTCAATCGTCATGTTCAACACTTCCGAAACATTCTTTTCGTTATAGGTAATGTCGAGAATATGCTGTTTAAAGCGTTGCCCACCGCAGGTTTCGCAGGTCAGAAAGATATCGGCCATAAACTGCATCTCTATCTTCACTTCACCCTCGCCCTGACAAGTATCGCAGCGACCGCCTTCCACGTTAAATGAAAATGCCGAAGGCTTTAAACCAGTCGCTTTTGCTGCGGGTTGAGATGCATACAGGTTACGGATTTCGTCCCATGCCTTTACATAAGTAACCGGGTTGGAACGCGACGAGCGGCCTATCGGGTTCTGGTCTACCATCTCCACCTGCTCTATTTTCTGGTAATCGCCTTCTATAGCGTCATAAGCGCCGGTTTGCTCGGCATTGTAATTACCCAGCGTTTTTTGCAAAGCAGGCGCTAAAATGCGTTTTACCAAACTTGTCTTACCTGAGCCGGATACGCCGGTAACCACCGTTAATACGCCAAGCGGAAACTTGGCAGTTACATGTTTCAGGTTATTTTCGCGGGCGCCCTTTATCTCTATAAAGTCGTGCCATTTGCGGCGCATCTTTGGGATGGCAATTTCTTCCTTGCCACTCAAATAACGACCGGTCAGGCTGTTATCATCCTTTATAATCTCATCATAAGTTCCGGTAAATATCAGATTACCGCCGTGGGTACCAGCTTCGGGGCCAATGTCCAGGATATGGTCAGCGGCCTTCATTATTTCTTCCTCGTGCTCTACCACCAATACCGTATTACCTACATCACGTAAGGACTTTAAAACACTAATCAATCTTTGCGTATCGCGCGGATGCAGGCCGATGCTTGGCTCATCCAATACATAAACCGAACCCACCAAACTGCTGCCCAATGATGTGGCCAGGTTAATACGCTGCGATTCACCGCCGGAAAGCGTATTTGATAAACGGTTAAGTGTTAAATAACTCAGCCCGACATCATTTAAAAACAACAGCCGGTTGGTTATCTCCATAAGCAAACGTTTACCGATTTTCACGTCGGTCTCATTCAATTCGATGGTGCTAAAAAACTCCAGGGCCTTATCCAGCGGCATCAATACGATATCAGTTATCGACTTGCCATTTATCTTCACATAAGCGGCATCCTGGCGCAAGCGGCTTCCCTTACATTCCGGGCAGGTAGTTTTGCCCCTGTATCGCGACAGCAAAACGCGGTATTGTATCTTATAGGTTTGCTCCTCCATTTCCTTAAAAAAGGAGTCTAGTCCCTGAAAATACTGGTTACCTGTCCAAAGCAAGCGTTGTTCCGGTTCGGTAAGGAAATTATATTGGCGATGGATAGGGAAGTCGAATTTCAGGGCGCTTTTCACCAGCCTGTCGTTCCACTCGCGCATCTTCTCGCCGCGCCACGGGGCAATAGCGCCCTCGTAAATACTTTTGCTTTTGTCGGGGATTACCAGGTCGGCATCAATGCCGATAACCTTGCCATAGCCCTCACAGCGTTTGCAGGCCCCATAAGGATTGTTAAAGCTGAAGAAATTCGGCGTAGGCTCTTCAAACTTGATTCCGTCCAGCTCAAACCTGTCGCAGAAAAAACGTTCGGTTTCAGCCTCTGCATCCTGCTCTTTATACCTTATATAGCAATCACCCTTGCCTTCAAAAAAAGCAGTCTGAATAGAATCACCCAAACGACTGACCGTTTCGTCCTCGGTATTTTTAGTAACGCGGTCGATAACGATACGAACTGTGGTAGAGATTTGAGATATGAGATTTGAGACGTGAGATTCAGCCTCAGCGCTTTCAGCTTTAGCCTTTTTGCTTTTAGCTTTGGTCTTTCCGCTTTCCGCTTTCACCTCCTCCTGAAGCCAGCTCCCATCATCCACAATGCTCATATCCTCCAGCAGGTCTTCAATCCTGGCCAGCTTGCCGCGAAACTCAACACGTACAAAACCTTTTTGCATCAGCACCGCCAACTCTTCTTTCAGGCTGCGGTTATTGTGCGGATGCAAGGGGCATAATATAGTTACCTGCGTTTCATCGGGCAGGGTCATGATAAAATTGATAACATCGGTAACCGAATCCTTTTTTACAACCTGCCCGGAAACAGGGGAGATAGTTTTACCGATGCGCGAAAACAGCAGCTTCAAGTAATCGTAAATCTCGGTCGAGGTGCCTACGGTTGAGCGCGGGTTAGAGGTAATTACCTTTTGCTCGATAGCGATGGCCGGCGCAATACCTTTTATATAGTCAACATCAGGCTTATTCATACGGCCTAAAAACTGGCGTGCATAGGCCGAGAGGCTCTCCACGTAACGGCGCTGTCCTTCGGCATAAAGCGTATCAAAAGCCAGCGACGACTTACCCGAACCCGACATGCCCGTAACAACCACCAGCTTATTCTTGGGTATGGCCACGTCCATATTCTTCAGGTTGTGCACCCGCGCGCCTTTTATAATAATATGATGTTGGGGATCTTTTTCTGCTTCGTTTATTGAGTTCATAGTTCATGGTTCATAGTTCATGGCAGCTGCAGTAGTTTGCGGCAATTAATATTCCCACACAAGCCATAACCTAAAACCATCAACCGTTCGGCTATGAACCATGAACTATTAACCATGAACTTTTTGCGAGTGCAAAAATCCTAAAAAAATTAGCAGAATCCAAATGAGTTTAAGAAATGTATGTGGTTAATTTGCAATTTATTGCACACCTTGCTTTGGACTGACAAAATCAATTTCGCAACATCGGGCACCGCTCATTTATTGTGCGAAGAATTGTTAAAAAATGTTAAATATTCGTTTGTAACATTTTTGCGAGAAATAATATTTGCTTTTTACACGATTATTTGCTTTATTTGGGATAACAAATATTGTTAATCCCTAAAAGATAGCGCTATAGATAAAACTCTACTTGAACAGATTTCTTAATTAACTAAGTTAGTAGTTTTTCTATGGATTTTCAATTGAAGAGTGACCAGGATTTAATCCATCTCTACGTTGCAGGTGATGAGGGAGGATTGGTAGAATTAATCCGCCGCTATCAATCAAAAATATACACTTCTATTTATTTGCTTGTAAAGGACGAATACCTCGCCGAGGATATTTTCCAGGATACGTTTATAAAGGTGATAAATACCCTAAAGGCAGGGAAATATAACGAGGAAGGCAAGTTTTTACCATGGGTTACCCGCATAGCGCATAACCTGGTGATAGACCATTTCCGCCGCGAAAAACGCGCGCCGATGGTAAGCAATGGTGATGATTTTGATATTTTTGAGGTACTTGGCCATTACGACGAAAGTACCGAGGATAAAATGGTACGCGAACAAACCTACCGCGATCTTAAGACCTTAATTCATTTACTGCCGGCCGAGCAAAAGGAAGTTTTGATTATGCGCCACTTTGGCGATATGAGCTTTAAAGAAATTGCCGACATCACTGATGTAAGCATCAATACAGCCCTTGGCCGTATGCGTTACGCACTCAACAACCTGCGTAAAATGATGCAGAGTAAGGAATTGAGCTTGAAGAATTAAAGGGAGTCCGAAAAGTCCGAAAGAAGAAGTTTAGAAAAAATTATAATGCGAATCAGCTTTTAAGATAGCTGATTCGCATTTTTTGTGATATTTGGATTTTAAATATAGGTAACAGCCGCTTTATCTTTTCAGGCAAAATTCTGTTAATTCCTTAATTCTATAAATTCGGGTTCAGACAATCAAACGCTCGTTATCCACCACGTATTACCAAACGGATCCTTAATCCCTGCGCTGCGGCCATAGTTTTGGTCGGCGGGCGGCATTACTTCGGTTGCCCCGTTATCTATGGCCTTTTTAAATAGCTTATCGCAATCATCTACGTACAAAAACATACCGGCGTTTTGCGGCGCGTATTGTTCTGTAGCATCGGCGAGCATAATTACGCTGTCGCCTATGCTTACTTCGGCATGCATAATGGTTTGCTCATCGCGCATGGTTTTGAATTTTTCGGCGGCGCCAAAAACGTTTTGGGTGAAGTCAATAAACTTTGCGGCGTTTTCTACAATTAAATAAGGCATCAGCTGCGGATAACCTTCGGGGATACTTACATTTTTCATAATGGGTTCTTTTAAAACAAAAGTAAAGCCGGAGGAATATACTTAATTGTAAATATCAGACATGTTAAATATAAAGCCACTCGGTGCCTTCAGCTTTGCCCGAAAAATAAAAGGAAGGATGATAGCCGGTAAATTCTTTAAGTTCATGTATAAAATGCGACTGGTCGTAATACCCGCACTCATAGGCTACCTGGCCTAAAGGTTTATCGGTAACCTGCTGTTTTATTGCCTTGTTCAGCCGGGTTAGCCGCATATACATTTTGGGACTGAAGCCCGCATATTCTTTAAATTTACGATTGAATTGCCGTTCCGAAAGATTAAAGCGCGAAGCCAGCTGCTCAACAGTGCTTATTTTAGCCGAGTGGATTACATGCTTTACAGCCGTGGCGATAGCTACATCTTTATTTTTGATGTTCAGCAAACGCTTTTGCAGCCATTCTGATAGTATTTCCGCCCGTTTATAATTACAGTCGGCAAGCATCATCTTTTCCTCAAGCTCGCTTCCCTCCCGTCCGAGAAAAACATCCAGGCCGAGCATTTCATTGCTTGTTTCCGCCGAAGGGATATTAAAAAGAACAGGAACAGCAAAAGGATAAATATACGCCCCGAAAATCCCGAAACTTTGCCGGGTTTCGAACCTCCGGAATTTGCTCGATTGAAAATGCATACCGGATAACCAGTTATGTGCCACCCCGTCCGTAACCAACTCATCAAAAGCGCTTTGATAATGAAAAACCATCTCCACGCAGCCATCCGCTACCGAGCGATAAACGTATGAATCTTCATCCGCGCCTAATTCATGCTCCAGCACCCAAAAGCACCTTACGTAAGGCTGCAATGCTAAAGGTGGCTGGATGGTATAGTAATTCATTTTGATTTCGGAAGTCGGATTTTCGATTTCGGATTTGATTATCTCGAAATTAAGGAAAATGTCTGAACTCGAATTTTTTGAATTAACGAATTTATCGAATTGTCTTTTAAATTCTAATAATTCCTTAATTCTATGAATTCGGGTTCAGACAAAAATCTTCATGCGCTTTAACTTCCGCACTCGTCATTCTGCAATCCGCATTTTCTACATTCCTTTCTGTATCGCCTCATAAATTGCATCCTGTATACGCGGGCGGATGTTCAGGCTGGATAATTTGCTTCCTACATTTGGATGCACACGGTTGGATAGAAAAATATAAACCAGGTTATATTTCGGGTCTACCCATACGCAGGTGCCGGTAAAGCCGGTGTGTCCGTAGGTTTGATCGGATGCCAGTTTTGACGGATAGTTATGGTCGCGTACCGGGTCCCAGCGGTCGAAGCCGAGGCCACGGCGACTAACAGGCGATTGCTTGGCAGTAAATTTATCAACCGTTTCGGGTTTAATGTACATTACGCCGCCATAGGTGCCGCGGTTCAGCATCATCTGGTATAGGATGGCCAGGTCGTTCGCGCTGGCAAATAAACCTGCATGGCCGGCAACGCCGCCCATTAGGGCAGCGGTAGGGTCGTGTACAAAGCCATCCAATAAAGCGTGCCTGTCTTTCTTATCATCTTCGGTCGGGATTATCCGGTCGGGCGTAAAGCGATAGAGTGGCAAAAAACCGGCAGTCTGCATCCCCAATGGGGTGTAAAACTGCTGCTGAACGTATACATTTTCTGGCATGGCTGTCAAGGTTTCTCCAACCTGCTGCATAAAACACATGCTTAGGTCACTGTATATATACTGACCTCTTGTCTTTACGGGCGAATTCAGCATATCAGGCCACATTACTTCTTTAAAGTAATCTTTGCGCAAAAAATAGTTGTCATTAACCTTCGTCGGGAACATAGCCGAAGAATCGGTGCTGTGGTCGGTCGGTTTAATTTTATCAAAGGTTGGTATATCAGGTATAAGTCCGGCCTGGTGCTCCAGCACCTCGCGGATGGTTAAATCCTTTTTATTGGTTTTGCGTGTTTGCGGCAAATATGCGCCGAGTGTTGAGTCCACGTTCAATTTGCCCTGGTCGGTAAGCTGCATGGCTTCCATGGTGGTGGCCGATATTTTGGTCATGGATGCCACGTCGAAAATGTCAGTCAGCTTGTCTGGCTGTGCTTTGTCGTAAGTATGATAACCGTAGGCTTTATTAAATATTACCTTGCCATCCTTTACCACCAAAACAACGCAACCGGGGGTGGCGCGTTCCCGCATGGCCTCATTGGCGATATTATCAATATCGTCAAGATTTCCTGTTTTAACGCCTGCATCTTCCGGAACGGTATATTGCAAGCGGCTCTTCGCGGTAACAAAGCCCATGCCTTTTTTGTAAAGCGTGGAAATATTAACGCCTAATTTTTGCGTAATTGGCATACCACCGAATATGGCCTGCGCACTGTAAAATGCCGTTACCGGCGATATCCGCTGGCACCAGATAACCGGCACAGCCGTATTGCTAAGTCGCGCCAGGGAATTCGGACTGCCAAACAAGGCTATAATTACATTTTTAAGTTTTTGGTTGGTGTTGATGAAATCGCTGACGAGCGGATTATTCATATCCGCATCATTCAGCTGCACGATGAGTGTGTTATAAAATTTCAGGTCGGACGATAAATCATCCAGGCTTTTTATGCCAGCGTAGTCATTTCCGTTGAATGTTACGACTTTGGTGTATTTATTGGCCAGGCTATCAAACTCGCGGGCATATATATTCGAAAAGTGGATGCTGGCTACCTTTGCCTGGTCCAGGTTTTGCAGGGGAATGGTATATGCCGCATTATTAAGCAGCACGGTCGCTTTTTCGGCCTGTTTTTCTTCGTTTACATACGCCATCCCTGTAAATGGCGGGTTTTGTGCACAGGCTGAGTTAAATAATATAAATCCGGTTAAAACAATTGATGGTATTAATCGCCACTTACTTCTTCTCATAAACCTGCTCTCCGTTCACAAACGTTTTTAAAACTTTAACATTCGGCAATGTCTTGCCGTCCACTTTCATAATATCACTATCCAGTATCACAAAATCGGCATATTTGCCCACCTCGATGCTGCCTTTTTCCTTCTCCTCAAAATTTGCTTTGGCTGCCCAAATGGTCATACCGCGCAACGCTTCGGTGCGGCCAATGGCATTTTCCATTTGAAAACCATCTTCAGGATATCCCTTTTTGTCTTTGCGAACCACGGCGGCATAAAAGGTGTACATCGGGTTGATGTCCTCTACCGGAAAATCGGTGCCCAGTGGCATCCAGCCATTTTGTGCCAGCAAATCTTTATAGGCGTAGGCAGACTTAAGACGTTCCTTGCCCAGGCGTGTTCCGGCCCAGTACATATCAGAAGTAGCATGTGTAGGCTGTACCGATGGCACAATATTATATTCGCCAAACAGCTTTACATCTTCCGGCGCTACAATCTGCGAGTGCTCAATACGCCAGCGTTTGTCATTTTTACCTTTTAAAACGGATGCATATATTTTTAACATCACCCGGTTGGCTGAATCACCGATGGCGTGCGTACACATCTGGAAGCCATGTGCCGCAATCTTTTCGGCTACTTCCTGGAAATGTTTTTGCTGACTGAGCAGGAAACCGCTCCAGCCTTTTTGATCGGCGTAAGGCTTTAGCAAACATGCCCCCCGTGAACCAAGGGCGCCATCAGCATAAACTTTAAACGCACGTACGTTAAGCGATGGTGTTTTATAAGCGCCGCGTTTAAACAGGTATTCGTAATTATCCGGGTTGTCAGAAAGCATCACATACATGCGCATTTTTAAATCGCCTTTGTGCTGCAATTGTGCTATGGTATTTACCATAGCGTAAGGCAAACCACAGTCGTCAATAGTAGTTAAGCCTACTGCAAAACAGTTTTTTTGCGCACCCAACAATGCCGACTGGGTAATAGCCTCCGTTGGCGGAGGGATTTTGCGGGTGATAATACCCTGCGCATTGTCAATCATTACGCCGGTAAGTTTGCCGTTTATGGTTTCGATTTTACCACCTATGATGGTTTGCCCGGGCTTAACGCCTGCCAGGTTTAAGGCAGCCTGGTTAACCATAACGGCATGGCCGTCAATGCGGCTTAATATTACCGGGCGCGCCGGGAACAGCGAATCCAGCTTAGCTTTGTTCGGGAATTCTTTTACGTTCCATTTGTTTTGGTCCCAGCCACGACCAACTATCCAGCCATCAGGATTGCGTGTGGCGAATGCTTTCACAGAATCCACAACCTCCTGCCAGCTTTTTGTAGTGGTAAGATCGGCTTCCTGCAAACCAAGGCCGTATTCATAAAAATGGGCATGTGCATCAATAAAGCCGGGGTAAACCGGTTTGCCGCCGGCATCAATTACCTGGCGGGCATTGTATTTCTCTTCAAGTGTATCGGCTTTGCCTACTGCTATTATCTTTCCCGCACTTACTACAAATGCATCGGCCGTGGTAAAGGTGCTGTCGACTGTATAAACCAGCGCATCTTTAACCAGCAAATCGGCATTATATTCCTTTTGTTTACACGCGCAAAAAAGCACTACAAGCAGTGGCAAAAATTTCTTCATAGGGAGGTTCGCATTAAAAAAATGGTAATCTACAAAACTATATACAAAATCGAAGAGATAAAGTTGGAGGGGAGAATAATTTATTAACTAAGTATAAACAACAAATCCCGGCCTAAGCCAGGATTCGTCGTTATAAAACTAATTTCTATTATTGCTGAACCGGTAAAGCCGGGGCAGTAGTGCTGGTAAATTTATTATCCAGGCTGATGTAATCTGTCAATACCTGTCCTGCTTCACGTTTCAGAAAATCGAGGTCATCGCCGCGTTTTTTGGTCTCGCCTTTTTTCAGTGCTGGTAAACCCATAGCCACACGGCGCTGGTTGTTTTCTTCAAACTGCTTTTTGTCGTCGGCATCGCGCTGCGCTTTTAGTTTTGCTTCATTCAGGGTTACGCTTTTTTCGGCTTCGTGCTTTTTAATTTCGTCAATATCCTGCAGCATGTATTTATAGTTCGGGCTTGCGCTCATACGCTGATCGTGCAGTTTTTGCAGCTGTGGCAATACAGTGCTAAAGTCACCAACCTTAGTATAATTGGTTTTTGCAATGATATCAAAAGGCATAGCCGAAGGTTCGGTATCCTCGCCATATTTATCCATTGGGATAATAGACGGGAAGGCAATATCAGGCGTAACACCTTTATGCTGCGTTGAGTTACCGGTAATACGGTAAAACTTGGCAATGGTAAGGTTAAGCTGGCCAAACACGCTCTGGCTACCCGTAATGGCCGTAGGGCTCTTTTTATCTTTACCAACCAATGCTGCTGCGCGCTGTAACATTGATGGCGGGATAACCCGGTCCAGATCGATAGCATTTTGCACCGAGCCTTTGCCATAAGTTTGGGTACCCAGGATGATACCGCGACCGTAATCCTGTATCGCACCCGAGAAAATCTCGGTCGCCGAAGCGCTGAAACGGTCAACTAAAATAGCAAGCGGGCCGTTCCATGCAATCGATGGGTCTTCGTCTTTGTCTACCTCAATTTCATCGTTTGCACTGCGTACCTGCACTACCGGGCCGGTTTTAATAAACAGGCCGGTAAGGTCAACTGCTTCCAGTAATGAACCGCCGCCGTTTTGGCGCATGTCCATCACAATGCCGTCAACACCTTGTTGTTTCAGCGAGTCGATAAGCAGCTTCACGTCATGCGTGGTGCTCTTATAGTTAGGGTTGCCCGATTTATAATCGTTAAAATCGATATAAAATGCAGGAACTGAAATAACCCCTATTTTAATGGTTTTACCATTTTCGTTATAGGTACGGATTTCTTTTTTGGCTGATTCATCTTTCAGGATAATTTTTTCACGTACCAGCTCAACAATTTTCGGCTTGCTACCTACGCTTGTGCCTTTAGGCAAAAGCTCTAATCTTACAATGGTGCCTTTTTTACCACGAATAAGCGCAATAGCGTTCTCTATACGCCAGCCCACCACGTTCTGAAACTCGCCGCCGGGGCCTTGCGCAACGCCTACTATACGGTCATCCACACTTACTTGTTTGCTCTTTTCAGCAGGGCCGCCTGCTGTTAATGATTTGATAATAACAAACTCGTTCTCGATATTCAATCCTGCACCGATACCTTCTAACTGGCGCGACATATCGATATTAAAATTAGCCGCATTAGCAGGGTTAAAGTAATTGGTGTGCGGATCTATAGCGTTGGTAAAGGCGTCCATAAAGATTTGGAAAACATCCTGGTTGTTCAGCTTATTAGCCTGCGATAACAGGTTTTCATAACGCTTCCTTAAGGTTTCTTTGTTTTTGGCTACATCCGTACCGGCAAGCTTTAAGTTAAGCATATCGTATTTTACACGCTCTGTCCAAATCTTGTTCATTTCAGCCTCAGATTTTACCCATGCCAGGTTATCGCGGTCGTAAGTAAACTGATCGTTTTTAGCGTAATCAAAATCATTGTCAAGTTGCGTTATCGAATATTTAATACGGTCGATGTACCTTTTTTGATAAACGTTGAAGATATAAAAGGCATCGTTCAGGTTGCCGTTTTTTGCATCATCATCCAGCACGGTTTTATACTTATCGAAATCAGCAATATCCGAAGCCAGGAAATAGTTGTGGCTCTCGTCCATCAGCTTTATGTACCGGTTATAAATAACGGTAGACATCGAGTCGTTCAATTCAACTTTCTTGTAATTATACTTCGATATCATTGCAGCAATGGTTTTAACAACCACAGCCTGCTGCTCGTCGGGCTGTATATTTTTTGAGCCATCAACCTTTATAGTTTTGGCAGGCTTAGCGCTGCATGCCAGGGTGGCACCAACAACCAGCACCAGATAAAATTTCTTAAACATATCTTTTACTTGCTTTAAATCGGGGGTTTTATAAAACATCAATACTTGTGCCTAAATTCCTGTTTACAAATCTTTAAAAAAAAAGACAGCCTCTGCCGTCTCATTAATTGAATAACAATATTACAATAATGTTTGAATTGTTTTCAAAAAATACGCATACATTTTACGGTAATGTTACGAATTTATTGTGACCAAGCAAACCGAAACGCAGTTTCTGGATATACATGACAATGTAAAAACAAAAATAGGTGAAAATCACATATTTGTCTTACCCCGCGGGCACGGCCATTCGGATTAGGATTACTCCGCTTTTGTAGTAGTTGCCGGAATTTCCGCATAACGCACATCTGCCTTAGGGGCATTATTACGGTTTTGTTTAATGTAGACCATTTTCTTTTCGATGGTTGCCAAATCATCGTTAAAACCGCGAATACGGGCCATGTCATGTGCTTCGGTCAGATCCTGCTGCGCCTGCGGATAATCACCCAGGTCGGATTTTATGATGGCTAAATCTATCAGGTTCGCAATGGTGTGTTTATCATCATTTTGCTGGCGCGATATGATGTTGCTTTGCAGCAAATACCATTTCGCTTCGGAGTAGCGGTTTTGCTGTATGTACAACTTTGCCAAAGCGCTGAAATTATAGCTGGCATCGTTATAAACCCTGAAACGCATATTGTGCTGTGCATCGCGCATTACAAGGTTTTCGGCCGCCTGGAAGCTGTATTCGCTCCGGTCGAAATTTACCGGGGTTACCTTACCGGTAAACGATGGCTTAATACGTATTTTGGAAATGGAATGCAGATATGGACTCGACTGTTCAATTACCGGGAAACGTTCGTGCTTTTTTAATAAAAGGTCTACGCGATACCACTGTGCAGATGCAGAAAGGCTGAATACACAGCAAATAATCAGAATGGTAATTCTCATTTAATCTTTTGTCCCCAAGTTTAAATTAATTATGTAAATGTACATAATTTTCTATAAAAGCAAACGCGACGGGAATGGGTTGGAATATGCCCTTAAACGGTGTGCGGGTGGATTTTGTTGTGTTTTGATCTAATAAATATCGTCAGACTTACGAAGTTTTAAAAACTTCGTAAGTCTTGGCGGTTAGTCTTCTCAATCAAAAACAATATATTTATAGGCTGCAGGTATAACTTTAAACAAAATCTTTTCTTCTTAATGGCGAAAGCATCTAAAAACAAATTAGGCATCTGGACGAGCACCTCGCTGGTGGTTGGCAGTATGATAGGCTCGGGTGTTTTTTTGGTCCCGGCTGCAATGGCTTCATTCGGCAGCGTAAGCTTATTGGGCTGGCTATTTTCGGCAATTGGAGCATTTTTTATTGCACGTGTATTTAGCAGACTTAGTGAGATGGTGCCGGCAGGTGTGGGTGGGCCTTACGCCTATACCCGCCACGGTTTTGGTGATTTTGCCGGTTTTATGATCGCATGGGGGTATTATATTTCCATCATCACAGCCAACGCCGCAATCTCTATATCATTTGTAAGCGCCATGAGCACCTTCTTCCCGGTGCTGGCGAAAAATTCCCTGGCAGCGGTACTGACGGGCCTTGCTGCCATTTGGGTTCTGGCCTGGGTAAACATGCGTGGTGTAACGTCATCGGGCAAAGTGCAGCTGGTAACAACCATACTAAAACTTGTGCCTTTGGTAGTTATTTCCGTGGGCGGATTATTCTTTATCCGCCCCGAAAACTTTCATCCTTTTAACGGCAGCGGCGGTTCGGTTTATGACGCTATCAACACCGCGGCAGCTGTAGCGTTATTTTCATTTGTAGGTATTGAATGTGCAACGATACCCTCGGATAGCGTAGAAAATCCCGGAAAAACCATTGCAAGGGCCACCATGCTGGGCCTGGTGATATGTACTATTGTTTACCTGTTAGGCAGCATCAGCATTATGGGCATTATACCTGCAAAAATTCTGGCCAAATCGCCCACGCCTTACGCCGACGCAGCTGCCATTATGTTTGGCAATAATGCCCGTTATTGGGCAAGCGCCGGTATGGCTATAGCAGCCTTTGGCGCATTAAACGGCTGGACTTTGATACAGGGCAAGCTCCCCTTCGCCATTGCCCGCGACAAGCTTTTTCCAGCCATCTTTGGGCGTCAAAATAAAAGTGGGGCGCCGTTTTTCGGTATAGTTATCAGCAGCACATTCGTTTCAATTTTTATGATGATGAACTATACCAAAGGCTTGGTGGAGCAGTTTAAGATACTTATCCTGCTATCGACCTTTAATACACTGGTGCCGTACCTTTTTTGTGCAGCCTCCTATATGATAGTACGTCTGCAAACTAAACATCTCTATAAAAATGGGCTGTTTGTTGGCTTAGTGGTAGGGGTACTGGCTTTTGCTTACTCCATCTGGGCCATCGCCGGCTCGGGTAAGGACACCGTATTTTACGGATTTTTATGCCTGATGGCAGGGCTGCCGTTCTATGTTTGGGTAGCTTATAAGAAAAAGGTGGAGATTGATAATAATTAATGAGAGTCCGAAAGTCGGAAAAGTCCGGAAAGTCCGAAAGACGCTGCAAAAATCCAGCAATAAAATGATGTGTGCCTTTTTATCTTGACTCTTGGCTCTTGATTCTTGTGACTCTTGATTCTTTCCTCTACACCGCAGCCGGCAAACTAAAATAAAACGTAGTGCCCAGTCCTTCCGCAGTTTCGAACCAGACCTTGCCACCCGCGTTTTCGATAGAGTTTTTTACAAAAGCTAAGCCTAATCCCGTTCCGGAACTTTTTGTGGTAAAGTTAGGCTCAAATATCTTTTCGCGCAGGTTTTCGGGTATACCGTTGCCGTTATCTTTTATAGTAAGCAGGATGTTTTTGTGCGTAATCATGTTGTTGATAGCGATTAAGCTCATTCTATCCGCCGGAGCCGCTTCAATTGCATTTTTTAAAAGATTATTAAAGCATCGTAGCAACTGGTCGCGGTCGGCGTTGATAAAGAAAGGGGCTTCCGGCGCCAGGAAGTCTATCCTTACATTATCCATTTGCTTAAAAATGGTAACAGCCTGGGTTAATACCTCAAATATATTTAATCGTTCCAAACGGGTATCCGGCATTTTTGCAAAGGCAGAAAATTCTGACGCGATATTGGAAAGGCTCTCTATTTGCTCCACAAACGATTTACTAAAGCGTTCAAATTTCTGGTCGAATTTAGGGTCTTTATCTTTCCAGGATTTATCCAGTAACTGCAACCCTAACTTCAACGGTGTAAGCGGGTTTTTAATTTCATGCGCAACCTGTTTGGCCATTTCGCGCCAGGCTGTTTCCCTTTCGCTTTGTGCAAGTTTTGTGGCGCTTTGCTCAAGCGCAGCAATCATTTTATTATATTCCTTTACCAGGGCGCCAATTTCGTCGTTACGGTCCCAGCGTATAGGTTCGTTCTTTTTACCATAGGTAGTTTTGCTAAGGCTAAATTGTATAAAGTTAAGTGGTGCGGTTATCTGGCGGGCAATAATAACAGCAAATAAACCAATACCTATAAAAATAAGGGCGTATACATTTATCATAATGTTCAGCAACGAGCCTATACGTTCCTTATACTCCACTTCGTTACTAAAGTAAGGTAACTGCAGGTAGGCCAGTGTACGGTTATCGGCATTCCTGATGGGCACATAAGCCGCCTTATAGTTTAGCCGGCCTATAACCTCGTCATTCAAAAATTCCGATTTCTGGAACTTATTTAAAGCGATAAATGCCCGTGCATTCATGCGGCGGGCCTGCAAACCAAAGTCATAAATTTTAGGCTGCGTGTTTATAAGCTCTATACCGTTGTTATCATAAAGTGTAAGGTCGGCGGCGTAGGTATTTGCAAATGCGTTGAAGTCAACCTGGCTTTCTTCGCTCGGATTCGACAAGTATTTGTAAGGATTGTTATTTTCGAATGCACTCGCTATACGGTTAATTTTTTCGCGTATGGTTTTATCCTGCTGCGTTTGGTACTGGTTGCTTATCGAGAAAAAAGTAATAAAACCAACGGCCATTAAAGTTGCCACAACAGCTAAAATCATAGACAGCTGAATGCGGGTTTTATACAACACGAGGTCGAAATTCATTTTAAAACTCCACCTGATGCGGTTGTTTTTGATATTGAATATTTTAATTCTTATCCATAGCCATCCTGTTAACAACACTAAAACACTGAATAGCAGAAAAACAACGAAAAAGAACGTAACCGAGGTGATGGCGATAAACAGCAAATTTTGCTCCTTGCTTACCACAATTAAATTACGTTCGCTGGCCTGGTGTATCAGGTGGCTGTAGTTTGTAAACCGCTGGAACCAATGCTGGCTGGCGCTGGTGGTAGTTTTGGTTACATATTGTTTTAGTACGCCCTGCAAATCGGTATTTTGAAGGTTATATACATAATTGCCGCTTTGGGTAACCAACCGGTTATCGCTATAAAAGGCATAAGAATAATTTTTAAAGTCGTCCTCCTGGTTTATCCTGCCATCTGCCAGCAGGTCGGGAAATGAAGTGAATGTTTGCAGTGGTTTCGATTTCAAATCGGCCACTACTGTTCCAAGCTTTTTGCCATTTTCAAAAATCGGCAGTATGGCAAAATAGTTTTGAACACCAAAGGATTCATTTACTTTATAAAAAAAATCGGACACCTTTTGGGAGCTGTATCTCACCAGGTCCTTGTACACCTGTAAGGCATAGGCCTTATCCGGCGAAAGGGGCTTATCTTCGCTGTCAAATTCGCGTACATTAAAATAGTAGGTAGGCAAGCTGCCGTTGAAATACAGTTTTTGAAGACGCGTTTTAACAAAGCTGGCGTTGTGGGTAGTATCTTTAAAATACTGGATGATTGCCGGGTCCTTTATAATATTATATTCAACGCTTTTAAAGGTGTAATCGGCGGTGGCATCTGTTGGCGCCTCCAGCTTTTCTATTAAGCCTGTCCGCAGGCTCTTCTCCCTTACCCCCTCATAATGATTAAGTTTTATAGCAGCTATTAAAGCGCATACTAAAATTATAAATGCCAACGATATTGCATTAAGCTTGCCGCCCTGGTAACGATAGGCATAGGCTCTTGCAAAAATCAATATCGCCCCGAATATATAAAACAAAGTAAAGCCCTGGTAAACAGCAGCTATAGCGGTGCCTAATACCGCACAGCTTGCTATAATTATAGATTTACTTAAATTGGGGATAGACAACCGGCCCGCTATGGTTAGAAAAATTTCAATCAGCAAGTAGTATACCAGGAATGCGAAGCATAAAACAAGCACCCCCAACAGACTATAAACCGAAAGGTTAAGTACGTTGCTTACATCAAAGCTTATTTTAGAGTTTGTTATAAGACCTCTGAAAATATCGAGCAGCAGCGTACCGGAAAACATAAGCACCACCAGACTGGCGGTAAAAATCATGTAGCCGCCCTTTGTGCCCGGCACTCGTTTTAGCAGGCTCCGCCGCCGGCTGTACAAAAAGCTTACAAACCAGCATATAAAAAATATATTGAGGCATAAGTCGCCAAGCGTAGGCGAGATAACGCTTGATGCATAAAGCCGCGGACTAAAAATATTGAGCTTTATGGTAAACTCCGGCCAATTGTAGTGAAGGTTTATCCATCGCGTTAAAAAGATAAAAGCCGCCATAATTGCCAACGACATCACGAAATAACCCTTAAATGCTACGTAATTGCAAATATTATGTATCAGTACGCAAAAGCACAACAGCGTGAGCAGCCAAATGGTTATTTCGTAATAGAAAAATGTGTGGTTTACTTCACCAGGTTTCAGCTTAACTGAAAAAAGAAATTTATGATCACCAACCCCGCTATGAACATCATAAACGGGCTTCTCGGTAAAGTCGGCAATTTCAATATTATCGTCCTTCAGCAAATCGGTCGCGAACGTATTTTGCAGGTACTCGTTCTGAAAGCGGTAGTTAAACTTTACAGGGATAAAAAATATTACCGAAAAGTTGCCCTCGCTCTTCCTTATGGCTTCGTACAGGCCGTTTGATTCCCGCCGGAAGTTTGGGCCTTCTTTTATGGTAGCCGGGTATTCCGGAATTACCTTTATGCCGCTCCAAAAGCTAAGCTGATTGTTGTTGAGTGTTACAAACCAGATATTCCGGTCGGTAGTAAATTGCTTAATCAGATCAATCGCGGCCTGGGGATGCTCCGGCAATTGTTTCAGCCCGTTAAAAAATTTTTTATCATTAAGGTACGAGTAAACGTAGCCTTCCTTTTTTTGAAGATTGTTTTCGAGGATTTTTGCAGTTTGGTCGAGGTTACTTACCTGCGTATAAGTTGTACGGACAATAACGGCCGTTAACAGCAGGCTGGCGCAGAGTAAGGCCAGCATTAAACGTATTTTCCCGGAGGTAGCCAATTAATTTATCTGTAACGACTCAAATGTAACCAAAAAAAAGGTCCCCGGTTTTACCCAAAGACCTTTAGTCACAAATTACTTACTATCGCTGGTGCTTTATTGCTTTGATTCTTTCAATTCCCGTTGAGAATTATTTAAATTCAAATCGCTCAATCACGAAACGTTCCTATGGAACGTAAAAAATCGTTTTTAAATTCTTCTACCTATCAGGTGCTCCTATGGAGCACGAAGCGCGCTCGTCCCCATTAGGGACGTTTGGTCGGCAGAAAAAAGGCCGTGCTATTATGTTCCATTAGGAACACCTGGTGATATGCACCGATCCAGCTTACCCTAATTATTCTATAACAGCGCTTTCTGTTGGCATATGGCGGTCAACCTTTTTTACAAGGCCCTGCAGCACACTACCCGGCCCAACTTCGGTAAATGATGTTGCGCCATCTTCCATCATGTGCTTAACGGTTTGCGTCCAGCGCACGGGGCCGGTAAGCTGTGCTATTAAATTATGTTTGATAGCCTCTGGATCGGTATATGGCTTAGCGTCGATATTTTGATAGATTGGGCAAACCGGCGCTTTAATTTCGGTATGAACAATGGCATGCTCCAGTTCAATCTTCGCGGCTTCCATTAATGGGGAGTGGAATGCACCGCCAACGTTAAGCTTTAACGCGCGTTTAGCGCCGGCGGCTGTCATTTCCTCGCAGGCTTTATCAACCCCTGCAATAGTGCCCGATATTACCAGCTGACCGGGACAGTTATAGTTTGCCGGAACAACTACATCGCTAATGCGCTTGCAAATGTCTTCAACGGTAAAATCATCCAGGCCTAATATTGCGGCCATGGTTGACGGCTGTATCTCGCAGGCTTTCTGCATGGCATTGGCACGTGCTGCAACAAGGCGCAACCCATCTTCAAACGATAGTGCTCCGCAAGAAACCAGCGCCGAAAACTCGCCAAGCGAATGGCCTGCCGCCATATCAGGCTTAAAATCATCGCCTAAAACGCTTGCCAATATTACCGAATGCAGGAATATAGCCGGCTGGGTAACTTTGGTCTGTTTAAGGTCTTCGTCGGTACCTTCAAACATCAGGTCGGTAATGCGGAAGCCAAGTATTTCATTAGCCCGCTCAAACATAGCTTTGGCTTTTTCCGACTTTTCGTACAGGTCTTTACCCATACCGACAAACTGGGCGCCTTGCCCCGGGAAGATGTATGCTTTCATTGTTTGGTTAATTGGTTGATTGAGTTGATTAAGTGAGTGGTTATGCAAATTTATATAATAGTTGACCGGCTAAGAAATTAGTAAATAAAACCATTCACTACTCACCCAATCAACTACTCACTATCACCCAAGTTTAGCTGATATCAAATTCAGGAACTCCGTCCTCGTTTTTTCCTTCAAAAATTCGCCGGTAAATGCCGATGTGGTGGTTACCGAGTTTTGCTTTTGTACACCGCGCATGCTCATGCACAGATGGCGGCACTCTATTACCACACCTACGCCCCAGGGATTTAATGTCTCCTGTATACAGTCGCGTATTTCGTTAGTTAAGCGCTCTTGTACCTGTAAGCGCCTTGCAAAAACATCAACCACACGCGGTATTTTGCTTAAGCCAACCACATAGCCGTTTGGTATATAAGCAATGTGCGCTTTACCAAAAAAAGGCAGCATGTGGTGCTCGCACATCGAATACACCTCAATGTCCTTCACAATAACCATCTGGCTGTATTCTTCCTTAAACATGGCGGAGTTCAATATCTCTTTGGCGTTAAGGTCGTAACCCTGGGTTAGGTACAGCATGGCTTTGGCCACGCGCTCAGGCGTTTTTAACAGTCCTTCGCGGTCGGGCTTTTCGCCAATTTGTTTAAGTACCTCGTGGTAATGGCCGGAAAGGCTTTGTATCAAATCAGGGTTGTAACGGTCAATCTTTACATAGCCGTCGGTATATTCGTCCCTGTCGGGGAAATCGTCGTCGTCCTTCATTATGCGGGATTAATCGCCAAAATACTCGGCGCTGTTGTTTTCGGTTTCGTAAAGTTTAACTGAGTGTAAGAACACGCCTTGGTAGGCTTCAATAGGCGCTTTCAGCTGGTTAAATATCTCGATGCAAAGCAGTTCTGTCGACGCCATTTTACCGGCCATAAACGGAACATCCTTGTTGATATTTTTATGGTCGAGCTTTTCAATTACGTATTCGTTTATAATAATCTTCAGCTCTTTTAGGTCCATCAGGTAGCCTGTAGCGTGGGTAACCTCACCCTTTACGGTAACAAACAGGTTGTAATTGTGGCCGTGCCAATTGGGATTTGCGCATTTGCCGAACACTTCGGCATTTTTCTCTTCGCTCCATTCTTCGCGGTACATGCGGTGCGCCGCGTTAAAATGTTCTTTGCGCGTAATATGTATCATCATAACAAATAATGGTGCAAATATACAAAACAAAATCAGGCGTTATGTTTTAACTTAGCCGTCAAAAAAAAGCAATAATATGCGGATATTGATTGTCGTTGCTACGAAGGAAGAAGTCGCTCCGTTAATTTCTGAATTCGGAATTTCTATTGCGGATTTTTTGGGAACACCGCAGCTCATAAGTTCTGATGCCGGGCTTCGGACTGCCGACTTCGAACTCCTCATAACCGGCGTGGGCATGGTTGCTACTGCTTTCGCTTTGGGTAAGCAGCTTGCTGCAAACAAATACGACCTCGTAGTAAACCTGGGTATCGGCGGCAGCTTTGACCATAGCATTGCTTTAGGCGATCTGGTGGAAATAACCCAAGACACCTTTTCCGAGCTTGGCGCGGAAGACGATACCCGCTTTTTGCCGATAGCAGATATGGGTTTTGGCGAGGCTACGTTTCATCCTTCAAAAAAACTGGCGGATTTATATAACTTATTTAACACTTTCAACCTCAAACAGGCCACTGCCATCACTGTAAATACTGTACACGGCAATGAAGATTCGATAAAACGTGTAGCAGATAGACTTAGTCCGCAGATAGAAAGCATGGAAGGTGCAGCCTTTTTTTATGCCTGCAAACAATATAGTGTTCCCTGCCTGCAAATCAGGGCTGTGTCAAATTACGTTGAAAAGCGCAACCGCGATAACTGGAATATAGGGCTCGCCATTAAAAATCTGAATACATTTGCGGTTGAATTTTTGAAGCTTTACGCGTAGCGGTTAATTAGTGACTGGTTGATTGGGTGAATGGGTTTTTAACCATCATCAACTACTCTCTCAATCAACTACTCTCTCAATCAACCACTCACTTAATCAACCAAATAATGCAATTAACCCTCGGTTTCTCCCCCTGCCCTAACGATACCTTTATTTTCGATGCGATGATTCATCATAAAATCGATACCGAAGGCCTGGACTTCGACGTGTTTTATGATGACGTAGAAACCCTTAACCAAAAAGCCATGCGCGGCGAGCTGGACATTACCAAGCTGAGCTACCATGCCTTCGCGTACGTTACCGATAAATACGTTCTGCTGGATGCAGGCAGTGCGCTGGGCTTCGGTGTTGGGCCGTTATTGATTTGTAAGGATGACCCTGACGAGCTATACAAACAACTCACTACTCTCAGTTCTCCGCTCACTATCGGGATCCCCGGCAAATACACTACTGCCAACTTTTTATTAGGCACAGCGTTCCCGAATGCGACCAACAAAGTTGAGCTGGTGTTTTCGGATATTGAAGATGCGGTACTTGAGGGACGCGTTGATGTCGGCCTCATCATTCACGAAAACCGCTTTACCTATCAAAATAAAGGCCTCAAAAAAATAATCGACCTGGGCGATTACTGGGAAAAGCAAACCGGATGCGCTATACCATTGGGAGGAATAGTTGCCAATCGCAGATTACCACCTGATGTTCAGCATAAAATAAACCGCGTTATACGCCGCTCGGTTGAATTTGCCTTTGAGAACCCAAAATCAGGCCTCGAATTTATCCGCTCCCATGCCCAGGAGATGAGCGAAGAGGTAATGTACAAGCACATCGAGCTGTATGTAAATCAATATTCCGTAGATTTGGGCGCCGAAGGAAAGAAAGCGATACGGATACTATTTGACAAAGCGCTGGAAAATAATATTATTCCGGAAGTGAAGGACGGCATCTTTTTGAACCATGATTAAAGGATTAAAAGATTCTCCGATGCCTTGAGTGTTGAATCAGATAATCCGTAAATCAAATAAATCAAGGTTCAAAATAATCGGTGAAATCATTTTCCAATCGGTGAAATCCCAAAAATGAAATCAATTTTTAAAAACATAAACGAATTCGCCGAAGGACAACTGATATTAGTCAATAAGCCTTATAACTGGACCAGCTTTGATGTGGTAGGAAAAATACGTAACTCCTTTAAGCCGCTTAAATTAAAGGTTGGTCATGCCGGCACGCTTGACCCTTTGGCTACCGGGCTGCTTATTATCTGCACCGGTAAAATGACCAAGCAGATTGATACTTTCCAGGCGCAGGAAAAGGAATACACCGGCACCATGATACTCGGTGAGACCACGCCCTCCTACGATATGGAAACCGAAGCCGACCAAAAGTTTGACATCAGCCATATCACTGAAGAACAAATAAAAGCTGCCTGTACCCAATTTATCGGGGAGATAGGCCAATATCCACCGGCACACTCCGCCATAAAGATTGACGGCGAACGCCTGTACGAGAAAGCCCGCCGCGGCGAGGAAGTAGAGTTGCGCCTGCGTATGGTTACGATCACCGAGTTTGAGATAACCGATATTACCTTGCCCGAAATTGGCTTCAGGGTAGTATGCAGCAAGGGGACATACATCCGTTCACTGGCACATGACTTTGGCAAGGCGCTGAATAATGGGGCTTATCTTTCGAGGTTGAGGAGAACGAAGAGTGGTGACTATAATGTTGATGATGCCTGGGAGGTAATGGAGCTGGTGGGTACCATAAGGGATCTGAAAGCCTCTGTCTGAACTCGAATTTGTTGAATTAAAGAATTTATCGAATTTGAAATTCAAAATTCCAGCCATTCATAAATTCAATAAACGGCGTAGCCCTCTTGAACACCTTTGAAAACAAACAACGGTGAAAAATTCGAGTTCAGACGCTATATTTGCTATCTATGCGCATCTACCATCATATTGATGAATTTACCCGGTTAGATAATGCCGTTGTTACCATCGGTACTTTCGACGGCGTACATACTGGTCACCGTAAAATTATTGCTGATTTAAAGCAGCTTGCTGCCGAAACCGGCGGTGAAACTGTGCTGCTTACTTTTTTTCCGCACCCCCGGATGATTTTGCATCCCGAGGACGAAAACATCAAAATGCTAAACACCATCGATGAAAAGGCAGAAATGCTGGAAGAGTTGGGTATCGACCATTTAATTATCACTCCTTTTTCGCGCGATTTCTCCAATCAATCCGCTGAAGAATATATCCGTGATGTACTGGTGAATAAAATCGGTACAAAAAAAATAGTAATCGGTTATGACCATCGCTTTGGCAAAGACCGGCAGGGAGGCCTTTCGGATTTGCAGCGCCTTGGGCCGGTATGTGGGTTTGATGTGGTTGAAATACCGGAACAGGATATTTATGAAGTCGCCATCAGCTCCACACGCATCCGCGAGGCATTGCTCAACGGTGCCATTGAGCTCGCGCATACCTTTTTAAGCTACCCGTTTTTTATTACCGGTCGCGTTATCCGCGGGGACCAAATTGGCCGAACGATAGGCTTTCCTACTGCCAATATTTTTATCAGCGAAAAGTATAAGCTTATCCCCGTAGATGGGATTTTTGCCGTGAAAGTTAAAGTGGATGATGAAACCTACGCAGGCATGGCCTACATCGGCACCCGGCCGACCATCAATGGTGTGCGCCGCAATATCGAGGTAAATATTTTCAATTTCGACAAAGAAATATACAACCAGCAAATCCGTATGGAGTTCTACAACTTTGTGCGCGATGATATGAAGTTCGATTCGCTGGATGCGCTTAAAGAGCAGATACGCAAGGATAAGCTGGATGTAGAAGCGTTGCTGGGAGGTGGTTTATAGTCCATAGTTGATGGTTCATAGTTCATAGCCGCTGCGGTAACGTTCGATGCTTTGCAAATTGCTTTTACCATAGCGATGGGTTTAAAAACCCATCGCTATGATGGCATCTTGCTAATTAAATCGCAATTTTATTCCAACTGGTGGACTGCTATTGGCCAAATGGCTTGCTTTTAATTCCAAAATAATTATCTTGCCCTATAGTTTCATTAGCACCCCCTTCCTGCCATGAACTATGAACCATTAACCATGAACTAACCTATGCTCAATCTCGACAAACAGGAAAGTGAATTTTTGAACCGGGCTATACAGCATTGGGAGGACGAGCATTTGGTTGATGCCGGCACGGCCGAAAAGTTGCGTACCTCATATGAAGTGAAGGGCTTCGACTGGATGCGGCTGGCCAAGTATTCTTTCTGGATAGCGCTGGCCTGCGGGTTTATTGCCGCCGGGTCGCTTATTATCGACGACAAAGTTATTAACTGGCTTAAGAGCCTTTATTATACGCCGGATATCGTTATCAGCCTGGCGACCGGGACTTTGGCTGGAATATTGTTTTATTTCGGCAGGCGCTGGGAAAGCAAATATCCCGAAAAGGTATTTAGTAATGAGGCTATAATTTTTAGTGGGGTGTTGTCGACAGCCTGCTGTATTGCTTACCTGGGTAAAACCTTTGACAATGGTTCCGGGCATTATTCGCTGTTATTTTTACTGTCGATTTTTGTTTATGGCGTGCTGGCTTACCGAATGGAATCGCGGCTGATATGGTTGTTTGCGCTGGTGTCGCTGGGCAGCTGGTTCGGTACCGAAACCGGTTATCAAACCCATTGGGCCGATTATTTTTTAGGGATGAACTACCCGTTGCGTTTTGTGCTTTTCGGCCTGGTTTGTTTGGCGGCTATTTATTTGCTTAAGAACCGTAAATGGTTTGCGTTATTTTGGGAGCTCACCTATATCGTTGGATTAGTATACCTGTTTACATCGCTGTGGATGCTGAGTGTGTTTGGCAACCTGGGCAACCTGGATACGTGGTGGCATATCAAACAAATCAGCTTATTTTACTGGGGCGTTATTTCTGCCGCAGTGGCCTGCGGTTTCTTGCTTTTAGGCTTAAAAACTAAAGACGTTATTGCACGTGAGTTCGGCATTACCTTTCTGCTGATCTCCATCTACACCAAATACTTCGAATACTTTTGGGACCATACCAATAAGGCCCTGTTCTTTGCTATTTTAGGCGCTTCGTTTTGGCTGATAGGAAGAAAGGCGGAGAGGATTTGGAATTTTAAGAGTGTTCATAGTTGATGGTTCATGGTTGATAGCAGCTACAATCGTTAAAGACCATTTTTCCATAAACAGTGCCGTGAAAACTTACGAAGTTTTTAAAACTTCGTAAGTTTCGGGTCAGATCTTATGAACCGCTAAATGATAAATTTGCTTCACTATCCCATACATCGCGAAAGCAAAAAATAAAATGGCTATTGCTGTATTCACAACTTTGGTGCTCAGCGCAAATTTCTGCTGGATATATTTGGCAAATTTGGCATAAAGAAAGAGCGCTAAAAAAGCCCCGGCTGCTGCCCCAACGCTAAATATAAATAAGGCTACCTGCCCAACCTCTATCCAGTGGTTAGTAATCAGGTAAGTTCCGGTTATCATCCAAAAAGGGATTTGCACAGGGTTTAAAAATCCAAGCAAAATACCATACTGTATACTTTCGCGCTCCGAATAATTTTCTTTCGGGGGTTTATTGCGGTGCATCCAGGTAATAACCCCCAGTGTAGTAAACAGCACTATCATTACCCAGTCGATAACCATATCCAGCTTTACCTGGGCACTAAGCCAGTTGGCGGCATGCATAATAAAGTAGGTAAAAAAGAACTCGACGCAGGAGAACGCGATGATAAACATCATGGCCTGTTTTAAGCCACGGTTGATGGTTATTTTAACGAGGGTAAGGTTGATGTTGCCCGGCGGAATGTAGCCTAAAGCATTTGCTATTAACCCGATAAAGAATGTTAGGATTATCATCTTTTAGTTCATGGTTGATAGTTCATGGTTCATGGCCGGAGATTATCGGGAAGGAGTTGTCAAACAAACTCTGTCATCCTGAACGCAGTGAAGGATCTTTACAAAGCGAAAGGTAGGCCGTCGCAAGGTTGGCGACCTACCTTTCGCTCTTAAATATCGCTTGTTAAAGATCCTTCGCTATCGCTCAGGATGACAAAAAGGGCATGACTACTACCCTTCCTCAACTTCGCTATTCAGCGTTTCCACCTCCGGTGTTTCGCGTTTAAAATAGCGTTTCTGGAATAATAATATAGCAATTACGCCTATCGATATGGATGCATCGGCAAGGTTAAATATCGGCTCAAAAAATTCGAATGGCTGGCCGCCCCAAACAGGTACCCAGCTGGGGTAAGTGCCCCTGAACAGCGGGAAATAAAACATATCCACCACGCGGCCTTCAAAAATATGACCGTGCTGGTATATCAGGCCGTAAAAGGTAGAATCGATGATATTGCCCAGCGCGCCGGCAAATATCAGGGCCACGCACATGATAAGTCCGCGGTGGTGTTTGTGCTTAATGAGGTAAACCAGGCCATAACCTATACCTACCACGGCAACAATACGGAATATGGTTAATACCAGCTTCCCGATCTTGCCGCCCAGCTCCCAACCGAAGGCCATACCGTTGTTTTCGGTATAACGCAGCATGCCGTGACTTCCTAAAAAGTGTATTTCGGAATTAAAATCCATGTGTGTGCGTACCCAGGTTTTTATTACCTGGTCGGCCAACACAATTATTGCAGCAACAATAAAAGGTTTGTAGTAAGCTGCCTTCATTTACTGCTTCAGTTTGGCTTCCATACTTAATGTAGTATGCGGCACTGCGCGTAAACGCTCCTTAGGGATAAGCTTACCGGTTTCGCGGCAAACACCATAAGTTTTGTTCTCGATGCGCACCAAAGCGGCTTCCAGCTGCTCGATGAATTTTTTCTGGCGTGCAGCCAGTTGGTTTATTTGTTCCTTCTCCAGCGTAGCCGACCCATCTTCCAAAGTTTTATAAGTACCGGCGGTATCGTCAGTGCCGTTAGCGTTAGGCGAACTCAAAGAAGTTGCAAGCGCATTCAGCTCTTCCTTAGCACTACGTAATTTATCCAGTAATAGACCTTTAAATTCCTGCAAGTCTGATTCAGAGTACCTGGTTTTTTCGTTTTCTTGTTTCATTTATATTTTACTAATAGCAATCAAAATTTCATTTCCGTCAATCTCAACTAAATCACCCTCATTAAGCTCATTATCAAGCACAATGCTATCCGCCAAAATTTCGGCGCAAATATAGGATAAATTATTATTTACCGCATTGCTGATAAAAGGATGATTGCTGAGCTTAACGTTTATCTTATCGGTAACTTCAAATTCTTTGCTCTTGCGCAGGTTCTGTATGCGGTTTATCAATTCTCGCGATATACCTTCCTGTTTAAGCTCTTCGGTAATGGTAACATCTAAAGCCACCGTTAGTTTGCCCAAATTCGCAACCTGCCAGCCGGGGACATCTTCCGCAATGATTTCTACATCGGTAAGGTTTACCAAATGTTGGGTAGGCAGCAGGAAGTCGCCATCGTTTTCAAGCTTCGCGATGTCGTCCTGGTTCATGGCGGTTATGGCTTCGGCCACTACCTTCATGTCTTTGCCCACTTTGGCGCCGAGCGCTTTAAAGTTCGGTTTTATCTTCTTTTTGATGAAGCCGGCGGTATCGGTTATGTATTCGATGCCCTTTATATTGGTTTCGGATAGTATCAAATCCTTCACCTGCTCTACCTGGCCTTTAAACTTCTTGTCGAGTATCGGCAGCAGGATTTTGCTTAGCGGCTGGCGCACGTTGATGTTTACCTTTTTGCGGAGCGATAACACCAGCGACGATATATCCTGCGCCATTTGCATGCGTTCTTCCAGCGCGGTGTTTACCAGGTCTTGATGGTATTCCGGGAAATATGCCAGGTGCACCGACTCAAAATCTTCTTTTTTGGTGATGCTGTTCAAATCGGTATATAACCTGTCGGCAAAGAACGGCGCGATGGGCGACATCAGCTTTGCGATTGTAGTTAAGCAAGTGTACAGCGTTTGATAAGCCGAAAGCTTATCGTCCGAGTTGTCCGATTTCCAGAAACGGCGGCGGCTTAAGCGTACGTACCAGTTGCTGAGGTGCGCATCCACAAAATCCTGTATGGCGCGGGCGGCTTTGGTAGGCTCAAAGTCGGCATAAAATGCGTCGACCTCTTTGCTTAAGGTATTTAGTAAGCTGATAATCCACTGGTCTATTTCAGGCCGGTCGGTTATGGCTATTTCTGCTTCGCTGTAGGTAAACTTGTCGATATTGGCATACATCACAAAGAATGTATAGGTATTGTACAGCGTGCCGAAAAACTTGCGGCGAACCTCGTCAATGCCGTCGGCGTTGAACTTCAGGTTGTCCCACGGCGCGGCATTGCTAATCATGTACCAGCGCGGTGCATCGGCGCCAAATTTTTCAATGGTTTCAAACGGGTCGACGCCGTTGCCGAGGCGCTTCGACATTTTGTTGCCGTTTTTATCCAGCACCAGGCCGTTCGATATCACGTTTTTAAACGCAACACCTCCGTTGCCTACTTCGGCATTGATAGCCTTTACCTCGTCGCTGGTTTCGCTCAGCATAACCGCAATGGCATGCAGGGTAAAGAACCAGCCGCGGGTTTGGTCAACGCCTTCGGCAATGAAATCAGCCGGGTAGGCGTTTTTAAATTCTTCTTTATTTTCGAACGGGAAATGCCATTGCGCATACGGCATGGCGCCGCTGTCGAACCAAACGTCAATGAGGTCGGGTTCGCGATACATGGGCTTGCCGGTTGATGAAGTTAAAACCACATCATCCACATACGGACGGTGCATATCTTCCAGCACAAAACCTTCAGGCATTAAACCCGCCTTTATCGATTTCTGGATTTCGTTATTCAGATCGGCAATTGAACCTATGCAAATTTCCTCTCCCCCGTTTTCCTCGCGCCATATCGGCAGCGGTGTACCCCAATAGCGTGAACGCGACAGGTTCCAGTCTACCAAATTCTCCAGCCAGTTGCCGAAACGGCCTGTGCCGGTCGATTCCGGTTTCCAGTTGATGGTTTTATTCAGCGCCACCATTTTGTCCTTAACGGCGGTGGTGCGGATAAACCAGCTGTCCAGCGGGTAGTATAATATCGGCTCATCGCTGCGCCAGGAGTGCGGGTAGCTGTGTTCGTATTTTTTTACGTCGAATGCTTTATTCTCGGTTTTTAGCTTTATCGATATCAACACATCGGTAGGCTTGAAACCTTCGGCATCACGTTCGGCCTGGGTGTAATATTCTTCCTTAACGTAACGGCCGGCGAAGTCGGTAACCTCATCCACAAAACGGCCCTGCTTGTTTACCAGCGGCACATCCTTGCCAAACTCGTCCTTCACCATTACCGAGGGAACGTTGTTTTCCTTACAAGCCCGGAAGTCGTCCGAACCGAAAACGGAGGCGGTGTGAACGATGCCGGTACCGTCTTCGGTGGTCACAAAGTCGGCGGGGATAACGCGGAAAGCGTTCTTTTCTAAATCTTCATTGATGACATACGGCATCAATTGGTAGTAGTGCAGGCCCACAAAGTCCGAACCTTTATAGCTGCCCTTAACTTCCCAGGGGATAACCTTGTCGCCGCCTTTATAATCGGCAAACGAGGCGTTTTCGCCTTCGGCTTTAAAATGCTTGCCCACCAAATCCTTAGCCAGTATTACCGTTACCGGCAAAAAGGTGTATGGGTTAAAGGTGCTTATTTTTACGTAGTCTATTTTCTCGCCAACTGCAAGGGCGCAGTTTGCGGGGAGCGTCCACGGGGTGGTGGTCCAGGCTAATATGAACAGGTCGCCGGTGATGTTTTCGAATAAAAACTCAGAATCCTTGTCCCGTTTCAGCTTAAACTGTGCGGTGATGCTGGTATCCTTCACCATTTTGTAGGTGCCCGGCTGGTTCAGCTCGTGCGAGCTCAGGCCGGTACCCGATTTGGGCGAATACGGCTGCACCGTATAGCCCTTATATAAAAGCCCCTTCTCGTGAAACTTTTTCAGGATCCACCAAAGCGACTCGATGTATTCATTTTTATAGGTAACGTACGGGTTCTCCAAATCAACCCAGTAGCCCATCTTTTCGGTAAGGTCGTTCCAGATGTCGGTGTAGCGCATTACCTCCTCGCGGCAGGCGTCGTTATAGTCCTTTACCGAAATCTTTTTGCCGATATCATCCTTGGTAATGCCCAAAGCTTTTTCAACAGCCAGCTCGATAGGCAGGCCGTGGGTGTCCCAGCCGCCTTTGCGCTTTACCTGGTAGCCCTTAAGCGTTTTATAGCGACAAAAAATATCCTTTATGGCGCGCGCCATAACGTGGTGAATGCCGGGCATACCATTCGCAGACGGCGGCCCCTCGTAAAACGTGTACGGATTACCGGCCGGGCGACTGCTGATGCTTTTTTCAAAGATGTTGTTCTGTTGCCAAAACTCCAGTACATCCTTGCCTGTTTGCGATAAGTTTAAAGCTTTATATTCCTTGTACATCAGTAAATTCCACCTCAAATTTTAGAGGTTGCAAATTTAGGGAAATTTAATTAAAATAGGGAGGGGTTTGGGGATAATTATAAGGTGGTTGGCGGGGTTAGCGGCGTTTTTTTAACCACGGAGGGACGGAGGAGGCACAGAGGGCGCGGAGAAAAAGATGTCATGCTGAATTTATTTCAGCAACCCACATGCTAAGTATGCGATATGCAATTGACGCACATGCATGTGGGTTACCTGTCCTGCGGGGCACGTCGCCTTTGCCCTACAGGCCATTACTCCTCCGACTCGCGCCAGAAGGGGGTTTATTTTTTAACCACGGAGATACGGAGGGCACGGAGATTTGGCGGGCTAATTATGTGAACTAAGATTCGTAGGATTTTGGGATTGGAGGATTTATTGAACGGCATATATCTATACTTGATAAATCGAAAAAAGTACGTATCTTCCAAAAAGCCTAAATTCAAATTGCGAACTTGAACATTAATCTAATCACAAATGCCAAACGATCTTAGCTTAGCAAAGAAATTTATTAAAAAGTGTCAAAAAACTCAAAACCTATACTTAGATTTAGGTGATTGTGGTATAGAAGATTTAAACGAATTACCTGAATTATTTGAATGTACGAATCTACAAACGTTAAATTTGAGTACCAATTGGCCTGAAAAAAAAGAGAATGTTTGGGAATGGAGCGATAGTAAAAATAATGGGGATAGTAATTCATTTAAAACTATACCGCCTGAAATCAAACAACTTAAAAAATTAAAAAAACTTATAGTTTGCAGTGATAATGAAACTCTACCACTGGAACACGCTGAGGCAATAACAAGCCTTACTTGTTTAGAAGAGCTTTATATTAGCTCTCCCTTTATAACAGATTTTAGTTTCTTAGGAAAACTGACCGAATTAAAAACATTATATCTTAATTCGAACCTTATCATTGATTATACTTTCCTTCAGCAATTGAGTAAATTAAGGTATTTATATTTGAGTAATAAGCAAATTTTAGATTTTAGTTTTTTAACAAAAAATCCTGAATTAGAAAGCTTAGATCTCACCGAAAATAATCTTCGGAAATGCGATTATTTAGGCAAAATGGTTAAACTCCAGACCTTAGATTTACGATATAACGCAATTTCTGATTACGACTTCCTAAAAAAATTAACGGGATTAAAAAACTTATATCTCGACGGGAATAATATAAAAGATTGTAATTTTTTAGAAAACCTAAATGAATTAATAATATTAGATATAAGCGAAAATGAAATCTCCGATTGCAACCCTTTAAAGAATCTTACAAAGTTAGAAACACTATTGCTTCCCGATAATGAAATATCAGATTGTAGTTTTTTAAAAAATCTAAGCGAGCTAAAAACATTAGACCTTAGTTACAATAATGGCCCTATCATCAATTTCCCTAAAATATTCAACAAATTGACGTCCTTAAAACTGAATAGTGACAAGATTTCAGATTGTAGTTTTTTAGAAGGCGCCAATAAATTAAAAACACTTGATCTTTCAAATAATCAAATTTCGGACGTTAGCCCTTTAAAAGGATTGACTGAATTAGAACGATTAAGGATTTCTGATAATCATATATCAGAAATTGATTTCTTAAAAAACCTCAACAAATTACGATTTATAGATCTAATTGGTAATTACATAAAAAAAATACCGATATCGCTCTTCCAATTGAACTTAAAAATGAATAAAGGCCGACTCGATAGTAATGAGTTGTTCCTTTCTGAAAACCCGATAGAATCTCCTCCGATAGAAATTATTAAGCAAGGCAGACAAGCGGTGATCGATTGGTTTGATGCTAGCAAAAAAAAGCTTAATGAAATTAAGATTATACTAATCGGGGATCCAAAAGCTGGGAAAACTTCAATACTTAAAAGATTAAAGGAGGACCAATTTGATGAAAAAGAAGTGCAAACAGATGGAATCAACATCGAAGATATTATTTTTGCTGAATGTGATACATTTGCGAATTACCCGTCGTTACATGATTTAACAGCTCATTTTTGGGACTTTGGTGGCCAAGAAATCATGAATGCCACTCATCAATTTTTTCTTACCAACCGTAGCGTATATTTATTGGTTCTCGACTCACGAAAAGACACTAACGTAGCAGGACAAATTCGGCAATGGGTAAAACGAGTAAAAACAACCGGAGGTAGTTCTCCAATTATCGTTGTCGCTAATCAATCTGACGTAAACACTGGATTTGGCTTCTCTAACGAGTCCGATTTGCAGATTGAATTTCCTGAAATTAAATATTTTATAAAGATTTCGTGCAAAACCGGAATTGGTATTGACGATATAAAAAACGCCCTCGAACAATTAATTCCTAAAGCGGAGTTATTTAATACAGAAATTGATGAGAGATGGATAGCCATTAAAGAGCAATTACAGGAAGAGACTAAAACAAACCATTATTTAGATGAAACGAGATTTAAAGAAATATGCTCCATCAATAAATTAGATGAGAAACAGGCTAGATTAAATGCCATTAATTTTTTGAATGACCTTGGATTAGTCTTGCATTTTGAAGACCTGAATCTTGCACAATACTACGTACTTGATCCATATTGGATTACATATGGAGTTTATCAAATTGTAACATCGATGGAAGCTGGGAAGTTGAAAGGGATCGTTGGAATGGATAGGCTTGAATATATCGTGAACGAAGAAGAAGACAAAAAAGATATTTATAGACCTGTCCACTTTGAAAAAATAACTTATGATACTAACCAGCGGCGCTTTTTACTAGACATACTAAATCAATTTAAGCTTTGTTTCTACTTACCTGGAAATAATGGTTTTATTATTCCAAATTTGTTAGACACTACCGAACCTTCAGCTTTAACAGGGAAATTTAAGAGTGATGCCGACAGCATTCGATTTGTTTACAAATATGAGTATTTGCCAGGTTCGATCCTTCCAAATATCATGGTTGAAACACATGAATTGTTGGGTGCAAAATGGCGTACCGGCTGCATATTGGAAAACAATAACGGCCAAGCGTTGATTTCTACTTATCAGGATATTTTGACCATCACCGTCCGTGGGGAACATAAGACTAAACGTGAGTTTATGGCTGTGATACGACATCGCATTAACACAATTAACCAAAAGCTGGCAGTAAAACCACAAACTCTCATTCCACTGCCAGGAATTACGCCAATTGCTTATGCGGACTATGAAGTGTTATTAACACGAGAACGGAAAAATAGAAAAGATTATATTTTCGATGAAGATAAATCAACTGAAAAAAGCTTCGGAATTTCACAACTGCTTGAAGGCATTGCGACTCCGGATGAAATAATGGAATTAAATCGTAGCCTTAGAGACATAAAACGGGGTGTTGGAATAATTATCGATAAGTTGGATGAGCATTATGATTATTTAATTCAAAAAATAGGCGACGACCAAACGAGCAATAAAATAATAGCGTCGATGAAGGAAATTAACGCAGATCAAACCGCAGAAATAACTGAGGAAATTCTAAAACAAATTGCAACAGCTTTCACGCTCTTCAATGACGATATTGATGAAAAACTTCAAAAAATATATGATGATTTAAAGAGAACCGATGATGTAGAAATGAAGCTTAAATTATCTATCCCGTTTATAAAATTGTTAGGTATTGATTTAGAAGTGGGTTTTGATGTGAAATCGTGGGCAATGAAAATGTATGATAAATATAAATTAAAGATGTTTGAAATATTGATGTAACAATTCGCGAGTGGAGCAAACAGCCCCTTCTGGTCGAGTTTAGCGCAGCGTAACTTCGACCTATAACATTGCAAGCATTCTGCTTGCGAGGGCTAACGAAATAACAGCTTGCCTCCTGTGGCGCGAATCTGTCCCATCAGGCCGATAGCGTGATTGAGACTCTTACCCGCGTGAAAATTACCTCCCACGCAATTGGCCCCACGCCTGCAACTGTAAACCCATCCCAGGCCAAAACAGGCTAAAACTGTTCCACCTGTACACAAATTGTTGCGCGGAACAGTGTGATATTTGTTATAAATAATTTATAGTAAGCTGTTTATATAAATTTAGTTCAAGTTTTACTATTGTACACAAGTGTTCCACCTGTACACACTGTTCCGCGGAACAGTACAGTTAGGAGGTTCTGACGCCCCTCGGGCGCGATGACGTTCTGCCTAACACACAATATTAGCCGCCAAAAATCGGCTCATCTTCAAATCCCACGCATCAAAGTTCAGACAATTCCGACAAAAAGCAACCTACAAACAGGCTAGCTATTCCCTGCTCAAAACCTGCCTAACCTCTTCGGTTAATCCCTCAATCATCTCTGCCGATTTCAATATCCTTTCGTGCCCTGCGCCGTCATAAGCAGTTGTGCGGATGAATGGGCGTGCGCTTAAAAATTCTTCAAGATAGGCGTAGGGAGAAATAGCGTCAAGATGGTCGTAAGCGAGCCAGTGATTCATACGGGCGTCAAAAGTGTATCTGTCGTTTAAGTTATAATAGGCTGCAGGCTTTTTGAAGAGTTCTTCAAAGCTTTTTAAGAAAGCGGCCTGTGCCGGTTTGCCAACTTCCGCCAGGTTCATGCTGGCTTCAAAATTTTCTTTGAGGCGTATCAGTGGCGTAAGGCTTGCCAATAAGGCCGGGGCGTAACCCAATTCTTCGACCGCTTTTATATTCGCCATAGCCCCGAGTGAATGACCAATCAGCACGTCCGGTTTACCATAAGCAAGCGAAATTGCCTTAACTGCCTCCGCAAACAACAGCAGGTTCGACAACTCGCCCTCCGAACTGCCGTTTCCCGGCGCATCGAATGCGATTACCTGCGTATCAGGTAAAGTTCGCAGCGCGGATATCACGTCGATCCAGTCTGCTGCCTTTGAGCCCCAGCCGTGGGTAAGCAATATTTGATGTTTGCCATTGCCCCATTTAAAACCGTTAAAAGTGAGCTTGCGTTTGGCAAAGTAGTCATCATTAACCTGCAGAGTGAATTTTTCGGCCTCATTCAGTAACTGTTCCTGCTGCAGCCTTACCGGCATTTTAGGCGAATAGCAGATCAACTGCCAAAGCAGGCTGGTAAGCCCATCCTGGTCACCTGCCGGGAATGCTTTTACTTGCTGGATAATCTGCTTTAGCTTTTTCATAGAAGTTGCTTTAAGATAGGGCCGGATTAATGCGGTGAAGGTATGGAAAATGTGTGGACCGGTCTATATAACCCGTTCGGAGTAAGTTGCGGGCGGGTAATTCAGCAGCTTATTGCAGAGGGAGATACAATTATTGAACACGCTTGCCTAAACGACAAGTTTTTTGCTGATTTTGTGTTTTACTAATTAATTAGTTTATATTTGTTTACCTAACAAATAAATCATGTCACAATCAATATTTATAACCAGGGGCGGCTTTGCGATTTCGCAATATTATTCCTAAAGGCAGATCACGACAAGTAAAAAAGCGACTGTTGGCAACAGGCGTTGCGCCAACATTAATACCTACCAAAAATCAAAATCTATATTTTTCACCAATTAATACTTCAATATGAAAACGACAAAAATGAACTTAAAAAACTTAGGTGTGGCATTGAAAAAATCTGAATTAAGGCAAATTATGGCTGGGAGTGGCGGTTCCAGGTGCAATGCGGTAGCATGTCCAGACCATCTTTTTTGCCATACCAAGGGATGCGATGTATGTGTAAATATTAGCGAGGAGACGGGTTTGGGAATGTGTTTTTAGCATTCAATATAAATTGTCGAAATTAAAATGGCAGCACAATTGGGTAGTTGTCATTTACCAATTAAAGGGGAAGTATCAAGCCTATGCTTAGCAGCCCTACTCCTCCCCCTTCCTGGTCGAAGTTTAGCATAGCGTAACTTCGACCTATAATCTGTAAGCTTTCAGCTTAATCCCACCATTTGATAAGTATGCGCCATGGTTATTTGCAGATTGATGGAGGCCGCCGGGGCTGGGTGCTTTATTACCTGTCAGCGGGGGGGGCACGGCAAGCCTCCTCTATTGGCCTTTGCCCGTCATACCCGCGCCTGAAAAAGGCATGACACCAACAACAGCGGAATATTGGCGCAGTGCAAACAAAACATCCTATTTTTGCTTATACTGACGAGTTAACACCCCTTTCTGCCGAAATGATGCCGGTGAACCAGGCACAGTCCTCAATTAAAATAATGGAAAAACCACAAAAACCGAAAAGGAAACGGATGGTACCTGTGCCTTTGAATGATGGCATGAACACGCCGGTGCCGGACCGAACTGAAAAGCTCATTCCTTCCGCGAGCGAGGCTGCGTTAATAAAACAGGCAGAAAACCCACTGGGTGACCCCCATAAAGTGTAATTTCGGCCGATGGAAGTTAAAAGGAAAGCCCCCGTGCAGGATACCAGGAGCATTGATACGAGTGATGACTATACGGTAGTGTATTGGATGCAGGAACTCAATACTACGAAACTTAAATTACTGGCGGCTGTTGCCGAGGTTGGGGACTCCTTTGAGGCAGTGAAAAAACAGCTGAAGAAACCTTAAATTGACCTATTGATTGTAGGATTTCGCTGCGCTCAAGAGATAGTTTTTCGCTGCGCTATTCATTCTAAAAATAGAACGCCTGATAATCAGCACATTTCACAGCGTTCCGGGTGTTCCGTGCGGAAAAATGGAACGCTTTGCGCGCATGCAGCCCGTTGCTACCGCTCCCACCTAAACCTCTAAATGATATTCTTCATCACCCCTTGGATTATTTTTATCCCCTGCAACATTACGGACGGGCAAACGTCTTAACTAAAATCCTGTTTACTTTATATGATGAAAAAAATCTGTTTTATAGTTTTATGTCTTTTTGCCGTCCGCGTAAATGCACAAATAAATCAAAGCCTCGCTAAAACTATCGAGACCCAATATGATTCGGATCAGGCGGTGCAATTAAAGTTCAAAGCTATGTCTGAACGGAATGCGCCCAGGGATAGCCTTAAACTACAAGACTCCCTTAAAAAGGCGACCTATGTAGACGGTACTCGTCTCGCAAAGCATATCTATGCGCAATACGGATACCCTACCGTAAAATTGGTTGGTTCAGAGGCTTCTCACCATTTCTTCATATTTATCCAACATGCAGACAAAGATCCGGGTTTCCAGGTGAGGATGTTACCAATACTCGACTCGCTTTCTAAAAAGGGTGACATCTCCCGAAAGGACTACGCTTACCTGTATGACCGCGTGCAACGTAATACCGGCGGGAAACAACTATATGGCACGCAGCCCAGCTACGATGATAATGGCAATCTATTCAACAGCAATAATCAAATTATATATCCTAAAGACCTCGCCGATCCGGAACACGTTGACCAAAGAAGAAAGGAAGTCGGCCTCGGCCCCATTGAAGAATACTACGAATCGATCCTCCAAATGCTCGGCCGTCCCCGCCAAAAACCAAAAGCAAACTAATGGAACAGTCAAAGGATAACGTGAAAACAGTTTTATTGGATATTGTCATGATGCTATTCATCATGCTATTTCCTCATTTCGGGCACCTTCCGATGTTCATATACCCCTTTGTAGTGCTGGGCGTCGTTTGGGCCTACTTGAAATACCGGAAGCAAAGTTTCTCCGATATTGGGTTTCGTTTTAAAGCTATTTCGGCCAGGTCGTTATTAGTGGGCGGCCTGTGCGGACTGGCTTATGCAGCATTCGTTTATTGGCTATTGTCCCCGTTGTTGAGCCATTTGGGGTTTGCCCCGGCCAACCTTAAGGATTTTGACTTTCTTCGTCACAACTTAAACAGCTATATTGTACTGGTGCTGCTGGCCTGCCTTTTAGTTATTCCTTATGAAGAGATCGTCTTCCGGGGCCTTATTTTTAGCAGGCTGATGGAATGGTTTAAAAATTCATCCCGCCGTTTCCTGCTTAGCGCATTAGTAACCAGCATACTATTTGCCTTATACCATTACCAGGAAGGCGCTGGAGCCGTGGTACAGATCCTTATTTTCGCTTTATTGCAAATGCTCCTGCTCAAGTATGCCAAAGGCAACCTTTGGTATGTAATCTTTTATCACATAGTGTATGACATTTTTATGTTAACGGCTATTTACAGGGGATATATGTAAAAAAGCTAATTTCTTAAAACCATACACGCAAATCGTTAGAAACTCGCAAAACTGTTCCACCTGTACAAGTGTTCCCTGGAACAGCACAGTGGATTTTAACATAATCAATTTATTTAAAGCCTGTTGCTGTTATTTTGTTTAAGTATTACAACTGTTCCAGGTGTTCCACTTGTTCCGTGGAACAGTACAGCGATGCTACTTCCCCGGGTTTATACTGTCACCTAACCACAAAATAACCTGAGTTTACTCATCCCCCAAATACTTTTGCTCCAGTTGCTTATTAGCTCTTGCTCCTAAGCCCTTAATTTTTTCGGCAGTTTTAATAAGATTACCGGAGCCATCGGTTAGCTTATTCAGGGCGCTGTCGTAAGCGGTTTGGCTTTGACGCAGGTTTTTGCCTATGCCTTCCATATCGCCTACAAAGCCTACAAATTTATCGTACATAGCCCCGCTAAGGCGGGCAATCTCCAGCACATTGCGGTTCTGGCGTTCCTGTTTCCACATGCTGGCAATGGTGCGCAGGGTAGCCAGTAAGGTAGACGGGCTTACTATCACCACCCGTTTGTCCCAGGCATCGTTAAACAGTTCGGCGTCAATTTGTACGGCAATGCTGAATGACGATTCAATCGGTATAAACAGCAGCACAAAATCCGGTGAGTTGATTTGGTATAAATCATGATAGTTTTTTGCAGATAGCCCGTTTACATGCCCGCGTATGGATTCCACATGCGCTTTTGAGAACAGCTTGCGCTCTTCGTCGGTTTCGCAGTTTACCAGCCGGTCGTATGCTACCAGTGAGACTTTGGAATCGATAATAAGGTGTTTGTCATCGGGCAAATCGATTACAGCATCGGGCTGCATCCTAATGCCATCCGGACCGGTAATACTGGCCTGCAGGCGATACTCGCGGTCTTTTACGAGGCCAGAGCGTTCCAGCACTTTCTCCAGGATGACTTCACCCCAGTTGCCTTGCTTTTTGTTGTCGCCTTTTAAGGCGCGGGTAAGGTTCTGCGCCTCGCTGCTGATGAGCTTATTTAAATCCATCAGCTGGGTGATAACGCCTTTAAGCGTGTTGCGCTCCGCAGCCTCCATATTGTAAACCTTCTCTACTTTTTCCTCAAAGGCCTTGATGTTTTCTTTTAGCGGGTTCAGCAGAATATCGAGGTTGGTGCGGTTGGTTTCTACAAACTTTTGTGATTTTTCGTCGAGCAGCTTTCCGGCAATATTTTGAAATTCCAGCTGGAAGTCCTTGCGTATCTGCTCTACCTCAATCTTTTGCTCCTGTATTTTTTCCTGCTGAGATTTGTAGTAGGCGCGCGCATTTTCGAGGGATTGATTGGCGGTGGCCAATTGCGACCGCTCGTAAGCCAGCTCATCCAGCAGGCGGGTCTTTTCGTCCTGCAACAATTTGGTAATGCTTTCTTTTTCTGCGATGAGTCCGGCGGCATATTGACCGGCTTTGGCTAATTCTATATTTAAAGATTGATTTTCATTTTGAAGGCGGTTGAAATCGTCCAAAGCAATTCCATTTGCCGGGGCTGGCTTTTTTAGGAATAAAATCACCGCAATTACCAATACCAGGATTGCGGCTGCTAATATGTATATATCCATAATGATAACAATATTAGCACAAAAATAACTAAGATTTTTAGGGTTTATTGGATTGAAGGATTTTTTCAAGACGTATAATGGATTATTTGAGAGATAATCCTAAAATCCAAAAAATCCGACGAATCCTGGTTAGTATTGACCGATAGACAGCATCACCAGCGTACAAGCATACGCTGTTTTTATGCCACGCTGATTGGCCATGCGGCGCAGCTCGGAATTTTCGGTACCTGGATTAAAGATAATGCGTTTGGGATTGGTAGCTAAAATGTAATCGTACAGTCCCGTTTGGTGCGAAGGGCCTATATATAAAGTTATGGTATCGATATCATCGTGGATAGCTTCGGGTTTTTCGATAGGAACTCCGGCGGCTTCACCCTCCCTCAATCCTACATTCACAATAGGATGACCGGCACGCACTAATCTATTGGCCGCAAGGTTAGCATAGCGGCCCTCGTTTGGCGTAGCACCTAGTATTAATGTCTTTTTATTCACTATTTTATTTTTCTGGATTTCACCGATTTGAGAATGATTTCACGATTGATTTATTAACGATTTTACCGATGATTTGATGATTATGTATTGATTATTTTACATCCAAATGATTCCTACCAACAAATCCTGAAATCTTATCAATCCTCTAATCGTGTCTTATCGGTGAAATCATTCTCAAATCTGTGAAATCAAAGAAATAAAATCCTAATTAATAATGCTATTTGTCCGGAATGATAAATATGATGCTGTATTAACCCACTTACCAATGCTTCATAGCTTACGCCGGTACCTTCTTCGCGGTTGCGTTCGTCAAGTATCGGCTCGCTCCATTGTTCCTCCGGAAAGTTTCGGATGAGGTGCACCAGGTTTACATTAACCAGCTTAAAGTCATCAACAAACAGCTGCCATTTTTGTTCGTCGGGAGCGCCGGGATCGGGCCAGTCGCCGCTGGAGGGGACGCCGGCCGCCATGCCGTTTAGCCTGTCCATTACTTCTTCGGTCCATGCCAGCATGTGGAGCACAATAGCGGCGATGTTATGTACCGAGCCGCCGGGCTTTTCATAAGCGGTTTCAAAGGTGACTTTTTCCAGGATTTCATAAACCGGGGAACCATACCAGGCATCGCCCGATAATATTTCCTGTAACTCTTTGCTTAATTTTTCAGAAATGCTCATAAATTATTTCGTTTAATATCGCTTTTTATTTAACCACGGAGGCGCAAAGGACGCACAGAGAGCACAAAGCCCATCAATCTTATAATTTTTTCTCTGTGCTCTCTGTGCCTTGCCTGTATCTCTATGGTTAAAAATTACGCTACCACTCCCGCTGCCGCAACGGCGCAATTTATGCCATCTATAGCTGCAGAAATTATGCCACCCGCATAACCCGCTCCTTCGCCGCAGGGGAACAGTCCGCTTACCTGCGGATGCTGCAAAGTTTCCTTATCCCGCGGCACTTTTACCGGCGATGAGGTGCGCGATTCAACGCCTACTAAAATAGCCTCGTTGGTATAATATCCCTTCATTTTTTTACCGAAGACGGGCAGCGCCTTACGCAGGCGCTCATTTATCCAGCGGGGTAAAACCTCTTTTATTTCGGTTGACTTTACGCCGGGCAGATAAGAATTTACCGGCAAATCCTTCGACAGCCGGTTCTCCACAAAATCAACCATCCGCTGACCGGGTGCTACCAAATTACCGCCACCCGCTGCAAAGGCCGCCTTTTCAACCTGCTGTTGGAAGCGCAGCATACGTAGCGGGTCATTCTCATCACCCTTAACGTCCTCCAAATTTATCTGCACTACAGTGCCTGAATTTGCAAAGGGGTTATTTCGTTTTGACGGACTCCAGCCGTTGACCACAATCTCGTTTTCTTCCGTTGCACAGGGGGCGATGATACCGCCGGGGCACATGCAAAACGAAAACACACCGCGATTATCCACCTGCTCTACGAGGCTATAGTAGGATGGCGGCAAGTACGGGCCGCGATTTTCGCAATGATATTGCGCCTGGTCGATGATTTCCTGCGGATGCTCGATGCGCACCCCAAGGGCGAACGGCTTGGCTTCAATCAAAATATTTTGGCGGTGCAGCATTTCAAAAATATCACGGGCAGAATGGCCGGTGGCTAATATCACGGCATCGGCCATTATTTTATTACCGTTGGCAAGCGCCACGCCTTTTATCTTTCCGAATTCAATTAAGAGCGACGTCACTTTAGCATCAAAATACACTTCGCCGCCGGCATTTAAAATGCTTTCTTTCATGGCGCTAATTATCTGTGGTAGCTTGTTGGTGCCGATATGCGGGCGGGCGTCAATTAATATATCTTCCGGTGCGCCGTGCGCTACAAAGGTTTTAAGCACCGCATTCACATCGCCACGCTTGGTGGAACGGGTGTACAGCTTGCCGTCAGAGTAAGTGCCCGCCCCACCCTCACCAAAGCAGTAGTTCGATTCGGGATTTACCAGGCCTTGTTTGTTGATATTTGCTAAATCGCGACGGCGCTGCTTTACATCTTTGCCCCGTTCAACAATTATGGGTTTTAAACCCAGTTCGATACATTGCAAAGCGGCAAACAACCCGGCCGGACCAGCGCCGATAATGATAACCGGTTTGCCCACTTTTACATCCGGATAGTTTATGGTGAATATTTCAAGGTTCTGAATCTCATCTATAAACACCTGCACCTGCATGCGGTAGATTACCTTTCGGCCGCGGGCATCGATAGAACGCTTTAGTATTTTTAAACCGGATATTTTTTGTGGAGATGTATTCAATGATGTGGCTGCAATTTTTTTTAATGCGGCTTCATCTTCATGCTGTCCGGGCGGACAAACAATTTCAATTTCTTTTACCATGCTACTGCCGGGTTTTTATCCCGGATGTTGCAAAGTTAGGGAAAATGTTTGAGGTTAGATTTGCGTGTGTAGTGAATTGCCATTGTAACGGCGGGTTTTAAACCTCGCATGTCCGAACCCTGTCTCATTAAGCAGGGCGATCCTCTGCGTTGAACATATTTATCCCCATAGGGAATTGAAATCTAAAAATTCCGGCTTCCGTAAGGTCGTTCAAAATGCTGTATACGGTCAAATTAATGGCTAAAAGTCATCAAGGGAACTTATACAATACCCCCAGCGCTATACCTTCCGTTCCCTGTACGCGGTTGGAGGTATTTTTGTCATACAGCATGGTGCCGTTTACCGTAAATGCAATCAGCTTAGTCACCTTACTGCTATACAAGAGATCTACACGGTGGCTGGTATATGCCAGGGCTTGCTGGTAAGGCACAAACATGGCATAGCGTACGTTTAAATGCGAGGTTTTGGTAAGGTCTTTATCAAACACTGCCACTACCTGGAAGGCCAGCTCGTTATGTACGCGTTTACCAATAGGCACGCCGTAGTTGGTAGGCTGATTATGGTAAATGGTGGTATCCAGCACAAAAGTTTGACGGGCGGTACCGGTACCCAAACGCAAATCGAAAAATTTACTCGGTTTGTACTCAAAACCCACCGATTCTGTTAAATAACCCGGCGACATAAAATTCGAGATCAGTTGCGTGATATTATTCCCAGAAGCATCTGTTGTATAGTTAAATCCCTTATCAAACTGCGATTCAAACGTAAGTGCCCCAAAAAAGAACCACTTTTTGGATAGCTGTGAAGCAATTTTATTGTCCCAGAAAATACGGTCGTTGGTTTTGCGTGAGCCCTGGCCTTTGTTTTTTGAGATGCCGTAAATCAGGTTTAGCTCGGAAGTAAAATCAAGCGGCGCCTTATTGTATTCAACTTTATAATCGAAATTACCACCCAATGCAATGGCGCTGATACCACCTGCGGCATAGTTGCTGCTGAACGCCGACTGGCTGAAATTCAGCCCGAACAATACCCACTTATGCCAGTAGCTCACCTGGTAATCCAACATAGTAACCGGCAGCTGTTCTCTGTTTATCTGTACTTCGCGAAAACGTTGCGGCAACGCATTTTTGCCCGGTTCGATACGATATTTGTTTAGTTGGTTGGTATCAACTTTCAGGGAGTCGGTTTTTTGTGCCGATGCGCTAAGTGCGCCGCATAACAACAAAATAAATAACCCGGGGATGGTTTTTAGCATAATGATAGAACTTTGGCCATGACCTTTATAAACGCAACGTTTACAAAGCCTAACAGTTAAGCGGCAAATTTATTATAATATAGTTAATTTTTAAGGGAAAAAATGAGGAAGCAAAAGATGAACAATAATAACAGGCCAATTGCATTTTGGTTATCTTTCCTCAACTCCTCAAAAAACTCTATCTTACACCACAATTATAAAGGAGCATTGTGTTAGTTAAAACCTTCGGAAGCGCCGTTTACGGGATCGAGGCTATTACGATTACCATAGAGGTAAATTTAAGCGGCGGCGGCAAACCTTATTACACCATTGTTGGCCTGCCGGATAAGGCGGTGAGCGAATCTATGGAGCGCATCGAGGCGGCGTTGAATACCAACGGCTTCCGCATGCCGCGACAAAAGATAGTGGTAAACATGGCCCCGGCCGACATCCGCAAAGAAGGTTCTGCGTATGACCTTACCATCGCCACAGCTATATTAGCTAGTTCGGGCCAGGTTGACGGTGAAAATCTTGATAAATACCTGATAATGGGCGAGCTTTCGCTTGACGGTACAGTACAGCCTATAAAAGGAGCTTTGCCTATTGCCATACAAGCCCGCAAAGAAGGCTTTAAAGGGTTTATTCTCCCTAAACAAAATGCCAGGGAAGCGGCTATTGTAAATGACCTTGAAGTGTATGGCGTTGAAAGCCTTACCCAGGTGGCCGGCTTTTTCGATGGCACAACGCAGATTGACCCAGAGGTAGTAAATACCCGCGAAGAATTTTTCAAAAGCCTCACTGCCTACGACAGTGACTTTAGCGAAGTACGCGGCCAGGAAAATATTAAACGCGCGCTGGAAATTGCAGCCGCTGGCGGTCATAATGTAATACTGATCGGCCCGCCTGGAGCCGGTAAAACTATGCTGGCGCGACGGTTGCCGTCAATATTACCACCTTTAAGCTTACATGAATCGTTAGAGACTACCAAGATACATTCTGTTGCCGGTAAACTGGCCGCGGCGGATGCGCTGGTTACCACACGGCCGTTCAGGTCGCCACACCATACCATTAGCGATGTAGCGCTGGTTGGCGGCGGCAGTAACCCGCAGCCCGGCGAAATATCCCTTGCGCATAACGGCGTATTGTTTTTGGACGAATTACCAGAATTTAAGCGCAGTGCCCTTGAGGTAATGCGACAGCCTCTGGAAGAACGGCGGGTAACCATTTCGCGTGCAAAGTTTACTATCGATTATCCGAGTTCGTTTATGTTGGTGGCGAGTATGAATCCATGCCCTTGCGGCTATTTTAACCATCCCGAAAAAGAATGCGTATGCCCGCCGGGCGTTGTGCAAAAATATTTAAGTAAGATCTCGGGGCCGCTGCTCGATCGTATCGACTTGCACGTAGAAGTTACCCCGGTAAACTTTACTGAGCTGGCCAGCGATCGCCTGGCCGAAAAAAGCGAGTTCATCCGCGACCGCGTAATTAAGGCCCGCGATGTACAATCGGACCGTTTCGGCAATAAGCCCGACCTGCATGCCAATGCGCAGATGAGCCCGCAAATGGTGCGCGACGTCTGCAAAATAAGCGAAGCTGGTCAAAATTTGCTTAAAAAAGCAATGGAAAAGCTTGGATTATCAGCACGAGCGTACGATAGAATATTAAAGGTATCACGAACTATTGCTGATTTAGCCGGCAGCGAAGGAATTGAACTGGAGCATTTGGCGGAAGCTATACATTTCAGAAGTTTAGACAGGGAGGGCTGGGCTGGGTAATGTTTTCCTTTTTTAAGAAAGCTAAAAGATTTGCTGAACCCCTGGATAAGAAGGTGTTTACAACTATTTATGTAATGAAGGAAAACTCGCCGATTACCCTGATTACGCACGAACTCGACGGCGATTGGCAGTTTGTGGGAGATGAACCGGCGGGTGATTATAAGAAAACTTGCATGGTGGTTTGCCTTGAACACATTATTGATTACGATAAGAGCGTATTGGACATAGCTGATATGCCAAAAGGCTACCAGGCTACGCGTAAAACGCGCAAACACAAATGGGAAGTTGTTAAAATAGAATATTCAGACGAGGAAATAGCTGAGATGGGTTTTATTTGCTCGCAGTGCGGCGAACTGCACAAAGAAATCCCTATGGCATACAATGCAGAAGCTCCTTACGCTTACTACGGGTTGTCGCCGAATGAAGCGGATAAACGCTGTGCTAAAGATGAAGAAGTATGCGTAATTGATAAAGCAGATTTCTACGTTAAAGGGACGCTGCATATACCGGTTGACGGGAGGGAGAATTTTTGCTGGACGGTTTGGGCAAAAATATCAAAAGAAGATTTTGAACGGTCTGAAGAAGTGTGGGATGATGAGAACAGGATCTTAGAACAACCATATCCCGGTACGCTTGCTACGCAATTGCATGTTTACCCGGACTCCCTTGGTTTGGCAGTAAAGGTGCGCACCCAAAAACCAGGCACCCGACCCGAAATAGAAGTTATGGAAGCTGATCACCCTTTGTTTTTTGAGCAGGAAAGCGGTATAGATATGGAACGGGTAACATCGTTTGCGCGGCAATTGCTATATGCCCACTGAGTTTTACGACAAAAGCCAACCGGCTTCAATAAAATAATATTCTGGCAAATGAAACAACGCATTCATTCCATCGACATTGTGCGTGGCCTGATCATGATTATCATGACGCTGGATCACGTCCGCGACTTTTTAGGTGCGCCTACGCCTTCACCCACCAATATGCAGACCACAACCGTTATCCTGTTCTTTACCCGCTGGATAACGCATTTTTGTGCGCCGACGTTTGTTTTCCTGAGCGGCACATCGGCATTTCTTGCAGGGCAAAGAAGAACGAAAAGCGAGCTATCCGTTTTTCTGCTAAAAAGGGGCGCGTGGCTGATACTTTCCGACATACTGATAATATCACTGCTGTTTACTTTCGATCCAACTTATCACGTGGTGGTTTTCGAAGTACTGTCGGCAATCGGAGCAGGGATGATTATTCTGGCTTTGCTCATACGCGCACCGGTAAAAGTGATTGCGACAATCGGCTTGCTTATTATTTTCGGCCATAACCTGCTGGATAATGTGCAGATACCACAGGGTTCAGCAGGCGGGAATGTAGTAACTATATTCTTCACCGCAGTAGCTTCCTTTTTCCCGTTAGGTGCTAACCGGACGCTGGTAGAGTTATATTCTATTATTCCGTGGACAGGCGCCATGCTGCTTGGCTATGCCTTCGGCTCACTTTATAAAGCTGATTTTAGTGCCGAAAGCCGCCGGAGAATCCTGCTATTGTCAGGTGTCGCGCTGTCGGGGCTGTTTATCATATTGCGAGTTGTTAACCACTACGGCGATCCTGCGCCATGGGCCATCCAGCGTAATGGGGCACATACTTTTATATCGTTTTTGAATGCAAGCAAACAACCGCCATCGGCAATTTATTTATGTATGACGCTTGGGCCGGTGCTGATATTTTTATCATCTGCCGAAAAAATAAGCAATTGGTTTTCGGCGGTATGCGAAGTGTATGGTAATGTACCTTATTTTTATTTTATCATGCATTTAACCGCCATCAGGATAATAAACGTAGTGCTGGTAATGGTGCAAGGTATTCCAATTAAATTCACCGGCTTTCCACTGGTATGGCAGGCGGACGGTTTTGGCTATCCGCTATGGGCGGTTTATCTGTTCTGGCCTTTGGTAGTTATGCTGTTATACTTCCCTTGTAAATGGTATGGGCAATATAAAAGCACGCACAAGCAGTGGTGGTTATCTTATATCTGATGGCTTCTCTTAAAAATACTGATTAATCCAGCCGCTTTAAAATCTCCAGTCCCTCATCCCAATCACCATGGCCTGATGCTACGTTGATATGCCCGACATTTTCGAGTATCACCAACTCGCTGCCCCAGTTTTCAGCAAAAAAACGGGCACGCGCTTCGGTTACATAAAAATCATTGGTGCTGGCTACCACTATCGATTTAAAGGGCAGATTAAACTGCGGCACAGGCTTGAACCCCATAGTTCCCTGCGGATAGGTGCCAGCTTCGGTATCGCTTGGTGCAACAATCAGTGCTCCTTTTATAATGGTATCGAACTTTAAGGCCCAATAAGCGATGGCCGTACATGCCGAGCTATGGCCTACAAGTATTACATCAGCAGGATTATGCTTTTTAACCTCGTTATTGATGTTTTCAATCCATTCAGAGCAGATGGGGGCATCCCAGTCTGCTTGTTCCACGCGCTTAAAATTAAAATTCCGCTCCCAGATAGATTGCCAGTGTTGTGGCCCTGAATTGCCGAGGCCGGGAAGGATAAGGATGGTTGAATTGAAAGTCATGAGGTTTATTGTATTATGATTTCTCCGTCAGTACGGTAAATTTAAAATCCAGCGGCTCAAAAGTGCGCACAAGCTCATCTATAAAATTCTGACCCCACTTTACATAAAACAGGCCGAAATTTTCGGTACGTTCCTGTAAACTGTCTTTCGGGAAAATATCTTCTTTAATATGCTCAACCTGTTCAAGCCTGGTTTGATAATTGCGTCTTTCAGCCTTTACCAGTTTCTTTTCGAGGTTATCTACGGCATGTTTTAGCCGTGCCTTTACCGCTTCGGTGGATGGCGCTAATGTAGGCTCAATTTTAGCGGCGCGCTGTTTCAGGTTTTCAAAAACGGCGTTTAACTCGTCCCATTCTGTGGTAAGCGACAAGTTGTGTTCGCTGTGTTTCTTAATCCAGTTGTTTTTTATTTCATCGGCCGGCTTGAACAGCTCGGCGGGCTGTAGTTCCATCCGGGCAATTTTTGCAGCCGTTTCTTTGCCAATCACTAGTCCCGAGTTGCGTAATATCAGTATCGGGAAATCAACTTTATAAAAATCAAAGTTCGACTTTAACTCCAGCCAATACACTACCTCGGCACCACCGCCAATGTAAGCGATGTTAGGCAAAATACATTCCTGGTACAACGGGCGCATCACTACATTCGGGCTGAAACGTTCCGGATAGCTCTTAATCTCATCGCGCAGTTCCTGCTCCGAAAAGCTGATTTCGGTATTCATCACCTGGTAACGGTCGTGCTCAAAAACGAGCCGTTCGCGCAGGCCGTCCATCAGGTAAAAAAAGTTTATTTCGCGCGGATTAACCTGGATGTGTACGCCAAGGTCATGCAACTGCTTATTGGTAGCCTCAATGTTTTTAAAGCTGTTTTGTTCGATGATATCCCGTGCGATAATAGGGGCGAAGGATTGCTTGAAACGATGGTCGTCCGCATCGATAATCACCAGGCCATATTGCCCAAACAATGCATTCACCAGGTAGCGTGTGGCATCGGCCAGTTTATCAAATTTGGTATAGGCGATTTCGATGATTTCACCCAACTCATTGGCATGCATATCGATACCAAGAGCTCCCTTATATTGATTAATGGCCTGACGCATGGTATCGGGATTGATTCGACCCGTTGCGCCGGAAGCTTCGTACCACCAATGCACTTTCTTTCCGCCGATATTGGTATAGTTTATCTCGGCAAAATCATGGTCTTCACTGGCCATCCAATAGACAGGCACAAAGTTTTTATCGGGAAACTTTTCTTTAAGCTGTCGGGCGAGTTTTATGGCGGTTACAATTTTATAGATAAAATATAACGGGCCCGCAAAGATATTGAGTTGGTGACCGGTGGTAACGGTGTAGGTATTATCTTTTGATAAGAGATCTATATTGTCCCACACCAAATCCCATAATTCTAAGTTGTAGAATCTTTTTTCCCTCGCATTCTCAATACCATATTGCCTGTCTAAAACATCTGCCAAAGTTTGACGGTTGGCAACAACTTTTTTGTTTTGCAATAGCTTAGCAAAGCCGTCAAAATCAGGGCGATAGGTGTAAAACGGGCGAAGTGCCGGAGCATCTTCCAGGTAATCGATAACAGTTGGGGAGAAAGCCCCGGTTTCTTTATAGCTTATACAGGCTGAGTCCATTGGTTTTCGAATTTTTCACGGCTTGTCTGCTTTTTAAGGCGTTCAAGAGTGCTTTGCAATTTCGGATGTTCGATTTCGGATTTATACCATCCTCAAAACAAGGTCGAATTTATATTTTAAATTTCTAATATCAACAGCCTGTGTATGAAACAGGTTTATTTTACAATAAATACATATTGAGTCTTGTGGAAGCGACCAGCGAATTTGGGCTAAAGCCCTTTTAGAGATATATATATTTAACCGTCCCTTAAAAGGGACGGCAATTGTAAAAAAGGCCGCCATGGAAATTGCGGTCTGGCTTTAGCCGACGGTTTATAATAAACATAGAACAGGGCTTTAGCCCAATTAATGAAGCGACAATTGCAAGTTTATTTTACAATATGTCCATAAAGGTCGAAGTCCTCTGCGGTATCAACTTGTACATTCACAAAACCACCGATGGTTGCATAATCTTTAGAGGCATCAATTAAAACTTCGTTGTCCACTTCGGGCGAGTCAAATTCTGTACGGCCGACAAAATAGTCGCCATCTTTTTTATCAACCAAAACCTTAAACGTACGACCTATTTTTTCCTGGTTTTTATCAAAGCTGATACCCTGCTGAATTTCCATGATGGCATCGGCGCGTTCCTGCTTTACTTCGTCAGGCACATCGTCAATCAACGAGAAAGCATGGGTTTTTTCTTCGTGCGAATAGGTAAAGCAGCCAAGGCGGTCGAATTTGGTTTCTTCAACCCATTCCGCCATTTCTGCAAAATCCTGCTCGGTTTCGCCGGGATAACCGGTTATCAGCGTGGTACGCATAGCGATGCCGGGAACCTTATCACGAATTTGATTTACCAGGTCGATAGTTTTTTGTTTGGTAGTGCCGCGGCGCATCGATTTCAGCATATCGTCGCTGATGTGCTGCAAAGGCATGTCCATATATTTGCAAATGTTCTCGCGCTCGTTCATTACGTCCAGAATCTCCATCGGGAACCCGGAAGGGTAGGCATACTGCAGCCTTATCCATTCCACACCATTTACGTCGGACAACCGGCGCAGCAATTCATCCAGATTACGCTTGCCATACAAATCAAGGCCGTAATAAGTTAAATCCTGCGCGATTAATATTAGCTCCTTCGTGCCGTTTTTTACCAATGCCTGTGCGTCTTTTACCAATTGATCCATCGGCGTGCTCAAGTGTTTACCGCGCATAAGCGGAATAGCACAAAATGAACACGGGCGGTTACAGCCTTCCGCTATTTTAAAGTAGGCAAAGTGTTTGGGGGTAGTGAGCAAACGTTCGCCAATCAGCTCATGCTTATAATTCGCACCAACGGAGCTTAACAGGTTTTGCAAATCGTTAGTGCCAAACCATGAATCTACATTGGTAATTTCGGCTTCCAGCTCAGGCTTGTAACGTTCAGACAGGCATCCGGTAACAATTACCTTGCCTACCTTACCCTGATCTTTAAGCTCACTATATTGCAAAATGGTATCGATAGATTCCTGCTTGGCATTATCAATAAAGCCGCAGGTATTGATAACGATAATATCATCGCTGTTGATCTTCTCAGCTTCATGGACTACATCGAAGCTGTTGCCTTTCAGCTGACCCATTAATATTTCGGAATCATATATATTTTTACTGCACCCTAGTGTTACAACGTTAACACGTGGCTTAGTTTTTAGTATCGGCTGATTGATTGATTTTGTTCTCATGTACCTTTAACACTTTATCTTCCCGCTTTGTCATTGCGAGCGAGGAACGAGCGCGGCAACCTCGTCGACATACATAGTCCGCCATGCAAGGCGACGAGATTGCTTCGTTCCTCGCAATGACAAAGTTTTTTATTGCTTAAATAAACTATTCACGAAGCCCTGTCTGTCAAACAGCTGCAAATCGTTAACGCCTTCGCCCACACCTATATATTTTACCGGTATTTTAAACTGATCGCTTATGCCTATTACAACGCCGCCTTTGGCTGTTCCGTCAAGTTTGGTCAGGGCCAGTGCGTTTACATCTGTTGCCTCGGTAAACTGTTTGCATTGTTCTATGGCGTTCTGACCGGTTGAGGCATCGAGCACCAGCAATATTTCGTGCGGTGCACCGGGGACAACCTTTTGCATCACGTTCTTAATCTTGGTAAGTTCGTTCATCAGGCCTACCTTATTATGTAAACGACCTGCAGTGTCAATAATTGCCACATCATCGCCATTGGCGACTGCAGAGCGAAGGGTATCATAAGCTACCGAAGCCGGGTCTGACCCCATAGCCTGGGCCACTACTTTTACGCCAACACGTTCTCCCCAAAGCTGTATCTGGGCAACTGCGGCAGCGCGGAACGTGTCGGCAGCACCTAATACTACCTGGTTACCTGCCTGCTTTAATTTATTGGCCAGCTTGCCTATGGTAGTGGTTTTACCAACACCGTTAACACCCACAACCATTATTACGTAAGGCTTATGTGTGCCATACTCAAAACTGGTAAAATCGTTACTGTTATTTTCGGCGAGGAGTTTTTGGATTTCATCCTTTAGGAGGGTGTTCAGCTCTGCGGTGCTCAGGTATTTGTCCTGCGCAACGCGGGCCTGGATGCGCTCGATTATCTTCAGCGTGGTTTTAACGCCGACGTCCGAGGTTACCAGCACCTCTTCCAGGTCGTCGAGCACATCGTCATCGATAGTCGAACGGCCGGCAACGGCTTTGGTTATTTTTGAAAAAAAGTTATCCTTGGTTTTTTCCAGCCCAGTGTCCAGCGCCTCCTGCTCCTGCGGGGTGGCTTCCTTTTTCTTGAAAAAATCGAATAATCCCATGTGGTTATTAATGTGCGAATGTGCGGATATGCAAATGTGCGGATTTATAAATGCAATTGAGTTTTTTCTATGTCAATTCGCACATCAACATCATATCAACAAAAAAAGCCTTCCTGTGTAAACAAGATGGCTTTTGTATTTTTTAAGCTTGAATTAACAGATTATTTTCCGTTAATCGCGTCCTTAACGCCGTCGTTAGGAACGATTTGCTCTTTGAATGAATAGGCACCAGTGCGTGGCGACTTAGTCATTGTAATAACTTTTGAATATTCTTTGCCTTTACCTGCTACTTTCAGGGTTGCAACTACTTTCTTTGCCATGTCTTTATAATGTTTTAATTAGTGAGTTAGTGAATTAGCGATTTGGCTCTGCGGCTTCAAATAATCAACCACTCACCAATCAACTTAATCAACCAATTACTTAATCTCTTTGTGAACAGTTACTTTGCGTAAAACAGGGTTGAATTTCTTCAACTCTAACCTTTCAGTTGTGTTCTTTTTGTTCTTGGTAGTGATGTAACGAGACATACCAGGCATACCGCTGGTTTTATGCTCGGTGCACTCTAAAATTACCTGAACCCTATTGCCTTTCTTAGCCATCTTTTTATTTATTGAGGTGGTGAATTAGTGAATTGATTATTTGAAAAGTCGCCGGGCATAAACCCAATTAACTTAATCAACAATTCAACCTAATCAACTACTATATGTAACCCTTTTTTACAAATTTATTGATACAGGCGGTTATACCATTTTTGCTGATGGTTTTAACGGCCGAGGTAGATACCTTTAAGGTAATCCATTTATCTTCTTCAGGAATATAAAACTTCTTAAGTTTTAGGTTTGGATGAAATCTGCGTTTGGTTTTAACGTTTGAGTTTGAAACGTTATTACCTACTAAAGATCCTTTTCCTGTTAGATCACAAATTCTTGACATGACAAATCTTTTTAATTCTCCCTTTTTGTAAAGAGTTTGCAAATATCAGGATTTAAAGTGAAATAGGCAATACTGTTTTAAATTATTTTTTCAAATAGTTTACGGGCTATAGTTTTGAACATAAGCGGGGTTAATAACATGGGGGTTTGATTAATAATAGGTGATTTTGCGGGATATCGTATCTCCAAATATTACCTCTTTTAACCAATTGTTTTTTGAATCGATAAGAATATAACGAATAGTGTCTTTTTTAAAAGATTTAAAATCTGTCCAATCGTCAGAATGTGCTCGTTCCAAGCCCATTATTTCGCCTTCTTCGTTGTATAAGTACCTATATTTATGTATCTCAACAAGATGTTTACCCGCATACTCGTCTTCTTCAGTTAAATAGCCAGCCTTATCATAGCTTAATTTACGAATGTTAGTGGCCATTCCGTCCGAGTTCGTCATGTCCAGAATTTGGGCAAAACTGATTATGTGTCCATCATTATCGTATTTATAAACTTCCCCTGTTTTATAAACCTCTCCTCTCTTGTTATTTTCTATGCCTACAGATTCTGCTTTCTTTCCGTTTTTATATACCAAGTTATAGTTAATTGTATTTATACCGTCATCATAAATATCTTCGAACTTGGTGACTTCACCTTTTTTATTAAAAGTATACACAAAATGAATGGGAAGGTCCGTATGACCGTATGGCTCTTCAACTACTTGTTTAACATTGCCATATAGCATTTCTACTTTACCAGCGTAGCCATACAGCCATATTATAGGTTGCTTCTCCCGTTTATGAGTACAGGAAAAGCAAATAGTAAACGCGACTACTACCCCAGTTTTTAACAATTTAAGTCGAAAAGATCTTTGCATCATCGCTCTTCAGTACTGAATATCTACTAGTTAGAAATTTAAGAAATTACTGATCTAATCCGAATAGTGCTTTATTGAAGCTAACTTTTTAAATTTTTTTAAAAAGTTAGCTTTTAACTATTCCATATTCTATAAAATTGCTAATTTACACCACCAATTCCATAGACTATGAAGACCGCAATGAAAATATCATCTTTTGATGAGTACAAGCAAGTTTATCAGCAAAGTATAGAGCAGCCCGAGCAATTTTGGGAGGGCATCGCCGAGAATTTTTACTGGCGCAAAAAGTGGGACCAAGTGCTGGAATGGAATTTTAAGGAGCCGCGCGTAAAGTGGTTCCAGGGCGCTAAACTGAATATTACTGAAAACTGCCTCGACCGTCACCTGGAGACACTTGGCGATAAGCCGGCCATCATCTGGGAACCAAATGACCCGCAGGAAAATCACCGTATACTCACCTATAAGCAATTGCACGATAAGGTTTGCCAGTTTGCCAATGTGCTTAAAAATAACGGCGCACAAAAAGGCGACCGCGTTTGTATTTATATGCCGATGGTGCCTGAACTGGCGATAGCCATTTTAGCCTGCGCCCGCGTCGGCGCTATACACTCTGTTGTTTTTGGGGGATTCTCAGCTCAATCCATTGCCGACAGGATAAACGATGCTTCCTGCAAGCTGGTTATAACCGCCGATGGCAGTTTCCGTGGCAATAAGCCCATCAAGCTGAAAGAAATTATTGACGATGCGCTGGTACAGTGCCCATCGGTTGAAAAAGTAATTGTGTTAACCCGCAGCCGTACGCCGGTATCTATGATAAAAGGCCGCGACCTTTGGTGGGAAGATGAGATAAACAAGGTAGAAACCCAGGGAAATAAGCAATGCCCTGCCGAGGAAATGGACGCAGAAGATACGCTGTTCATCCTGTACACATCTGGCTCCACCGGCAAGCCTAAAGGTGTTGTGCACACCTGCGGCGGTTACATGGTTTATGCCGGCTACACTTTTGCCAATGTATTCCAGTATAACCCCGGCGAAGTATATTTCTGTACTGCAGATATAGGCTGGATAACCGGGCATAGCTATATTGCTTATGGCCCGCTGAGCCAGGGGGCTACAACTGTAATGTTTGAGGGCATACCATCTTGGCCTACTCCCGGTCGTTTTTGGGATATAGTGGAGAAGTATAAGGTTAATATATTATATACTGCACCTACGGCTATCCGCTCGCTAATGAGCTTTGGAGACGAGGCCTTGCAGGGCAAGGATTTCAGCTCGCTGAAAAAGCTCGGCTCCGTAGGCGAGCCTATCAATGAAGAGGCCTGGCACTGGTTCGATGAAAAAATCGGACAGGGTCGCTGCCCGATTGTAGATACCTGGTGGCAAACCGAGAACGGCGGCATTATGATATCGCCCCTGGCCGGACTAACGCCAACCAAGCCGGGCTATGCCACTTTACCGCTGCCAGGCGTTCAGCCTGTCCTGGTTGACGAAAACGGAAAAGTTATCGAAGGAAACGGCGTTAGCGGTAACCTGTGCATTAAATTTCCATGGCCGGGCATGCTGCGCACCACCTACGGCGACCACGAGCGTTGCCGCACGACCTATTTCGCCACCTATCCTGACATGTATTTTACCGGCGACGGCTGCCTGCGCGATAAAGACGGCTATTACCGCATAACAGGCCGTGTGGATGATGTACTGAATGTTTCCGGTCACCGTATTGGCACCGCCGAGGTGGAGAATGCTATTAATATGCACAGCAGCGTGGTTGAATCGGCCGTAGTAGGGTACCCGCACGATATAAAAGGGCAGGGTATTTACGCGTTTGTTATCAGTCCGAACCACCATGGCGACGAAGAGCTTGCCCGCAAAGATATTATGATGACGGTACAGCGTATCATCGGCGCTATAGCCAAACCTGATAAAATACAGTTTGTAAGCGGCCTGCCAAAAACACGTTCAGGCAAAATTATGCGCCGTATTTTGAGGAAGATTGCAGAGGGTGATACCAGCAATTTAGGCGATACTTCAACACTGTTGGATCCAGCGGTGGTGGATGAGATAAAAGCGGGGGCGTTGTAGGGAAAAAGAGTTCATGGTTGATGGTTCATAGTTCATAGCCGGAAGCGCTGGTTATAATTTGCATAGCTTATGATAAGGTATTTGCGCAAAGCCGTTTGCTTTGGAAGTGTAATGATTTTTTCGCTGACGGCTTTTGCTCAAAAAGGCCGTAAACAACTGTTGCTTCAGAACAGCGTTGATAAAGCGGTGAATCAAATGCTGGGTAACTCGCAAATCGATGCCGATTCTGCTTACAGGCTTATCGGTAGCTGGTCGGGCTATCCTAACATTCAACAAACCGGCTATGACTATATCTATTATTATAAAGATACAGCGTTTGGCAAGGTGCCGATGCATGTTTACATTCCCCCTGCTTATAAAAGCACTCAAAAAACTCCTTGTGTAATGCTGTTACACGGAGCGACCGGCGGGAGCCATTTCAAAGATATAGACAGCACCGACGCCACAGACAATGATATATTATTTGATGCTTTAAAAGCCACTAATTATATTGTTATACGGCCACTGGCAGACCGTGATAAAAATTTTAACTGGGTGGTAAGCCAGCAGAGCTTTGGCGAAGCTAATGGAATAAACCCGACATTTCGTACCCTCGATGATATCCTGACATCCCTAAAAAAGGTGTTGAATATTGACGATAGCAAAGTTTTTGCCATGGGACATTCTGACGGTTCGGATGGGGCAAGTGGCCTGGCTGTGTACGCACCAAATGCATTTGCCGGTATCGTCGCATATAATTCTATGCTGAATGTGCTTTTTGCGAAGGATTATTTTATCAGGAATATTCAAAACAGGCGGGCATACATTGTTCACTCAAGTCTTGATAACCTACGGCCAATTGAAATAACAAGGATCCTGGTTGATTCGCTCTCGAAATTTGGAGATAATATCCTGTATAAGGAGTACATTGGTTATCAGCATTACGATAAGCACCTAGATATGGACCTGCCCCGTGCGTGCGAATTTATGAAAGGCGTAAGCCGCGATCCTTTTCGCAAAAGCCTGTACTGGGAAACGTCAAATAATGATATCTACAACAATTGCGACTGGCTGACCATAACCGGCATAAATACCAACTTGCCGCAGGCAGTTTGGTATCGTCCTTTTAATGTGCCTGCAGTTTCAAAGCAAGTGAAAATAGCAGATCAGCCATATTATCGCAGCCTGAATAAAAGTGCGGTAGTAAAAGCAAATTATAATAACAATGTGTTTACTATTCAAACTTCGGGCGTAACAACAATAGAACTATTGATAAGCCCTGTAATGGTTAACCTGGAAAATGATATTGTGGTTATCATTAACGGCAAAGAAGCTTACAAGAGTAAAGTTAAAGCTGATAAAAATTTTATACTAACTAGCTTTAGACACACAATGGATAGAAATGCCTTGTGGGTAAATTCTATTAGACTTAAGGTGGATTAGTACACTCGGCCTGTTTCGCATAAGGCTTTCCAAACTAAATCGGCTTCACGTTGTTTTTATCCCCACATCTATTAAACAAAAACATCATGAGCGATTTAAAATTAAAAGGCACCTGGAACGAGCTGAAAGGTAAAATAAAACAAGCCTACGGCGACCTTACCGACGATGACTTAATACGGAAAGAAGGTAAAGACGACGAAATGCTGGGCAAGCTTCAACAGAAAACAGGCAAAGGCCGCGATGAGCTGGTAAAATGGCTTAACGATTTATAAAAGAATTGAAATTGGCTCCGGAATTCGCGGCCTTTTTTATGCAACCTGGCGGTTATATTTGCGTCTTTTTCCCGGATATCATTAAATTCGGCAATGCAAACAGTCCAGTCTCCGGCAAAACCCAAAATAGCTTACATCGACCGCCTGAAGGTCATCATGACCGTACTGGTCATCCTTCATCATACTTTCATTACCTATGGCGCGCCTGGCGGCTGGTACTTTTACCAGAAAACAACCAACGAGGTAGCCAAAATCCCGATGACGCTTTTTGTAGCGGTAAATCAATCCTTTTTTATGGGTTTTTTCTTTTTCCTGTCGGCGTACTTTATGCCTGCTTCTCTAAAGAAAAAAGGTGCTAAGAAATTTCTTGGCGACCGTATAATCCGCCTGGGTATACCGCTTGTGTTTTATTCATTTGTGCTTGGTCCGCTGATGAATTACATGATATATTACTGGGGCTATGGCAAGCACATTACACTGGTGCAATACCTAAGCGGGTATGATAGCTGGATTAATTTCGGCGTACTGTGGTTTGTGGCGGCGCTGCTTTTATTTACGTTGATTTATGTCGCCTTGGATGGATTGATAAAACGCAAAAACAATGATGATGTACAATACATAACTTTCAGCCAAATTGTACTTTTTGCAATGACAGTTGGCATCGTCTCTTTTTTGGTGAGATTGATCTTTCCGTTGGGATGGGTGCTGAACCCGGTTGGATTTCAGTTGGCCTACTTTCCGCAGTATATAGCATTGTTTACTGCAGGTATTTTAGCGTCAAAGCATAAATGGCTGGATAGCATCGGCGACAAGCAAGGTAAAAGAGGCTTATTCCTGGCTTTGCTGATGGTTTTAGTTGTATTTCCGTTACTGTTTGTAGGTGTTAAAGTTATAAAATTACCTTTCGATTGGTTCAACGGCGGCTGGCATTGGCAGGCTATCGTATTGGGGCTGTGGGAACAATTAACGGGTTTTGGTATTACACTGGCTCTCATCGCTAAGGGCAAGCGCTCCTGGAATAACAGCTCATCGTTTTGGGATAGCTTGTCGCGCCGGGCATTTGCAGTTTATATCTTTCATCCTCTTTTGATTATTTCGCTTACGCTGTCACTTTTTAACTGGAATATTGAACCGGCCCTAAAATTATTGGTGGTTGCCCCGCTGGCTGTTGCCGGTAGTTTTCTGCTGGCGTCTGTACTGATATTAATACCGGGTGTGAAAAAGATTATTTGAATAAATTTTTTTGATGGCTTTTTAATAGCCACTAATTCCTGGCCGCTTTAGCATTCCGTTTTCTGTGTAAAATGGAACACTTTACTACGGGTTGAGCAATTAATTAACAAAAACAAGCAAAAGAAACAGTAAATTTCTCGTATGAAAAGGGTATAAATAAGTAAGGAGAAAGATAGCACTTTCTCCTTAACAGCCAATTATTTATACCGCTATTTATAAAGCCGTCTTTATCTTCAGCTCATTCATTTGCGCTTCGGCAATGGTTGATGGCGTATCAATCATCACATCGCGGCCCGAGTTGTTTTTGGGGAAAGCGATAACGTCGCGGATAGAATCCAGTCCTGCAAATATCGAGCATAGCCTGTCGAAACCGAAAGCTATACCACCATGCGGAGGTGCGCCATATTCAAAGGCATCCAGTAGAAAGCCGAATTGCTTTTGTGCTTCTTCGGGCGAAAAGCCCAAATGTTGAAACATCAGCGATTGTACGGCGCGGTCGTGGATACGGATGGAACCACCGCCAACTTCGGTGCCGTTGATTACCATATCGTATGCGTTAGCGCGAACTTCGCCAGGTGCAGTATCCAGCATCGCAATATCTTCCGGTTTTGGCGAGGTGAATGGATGGTGCATGGCATGGTAGCGGCCGGTTTCCTCGTCCCACTCCAGTAGCGGGAAGTCGAGCACCCAAAGGGCGGCAAATGTATTTTTATCGCGCAGGCCTAAGCGACTGCCCATCTCCAGGCGAAGCTCGTTCAGTTGCTTGCGAACTTTGTCTGTTTGACCGGCTAGCACCAGTATTAAATCACCTGGTTCTGAATTGAAGGCAGCCGACCATTTAGCCAACTCTTCTTCGTTATAAAATTTATCTACTGATGATTTCAATGTACCATCAGTATTATGGCGGCAATAAATCATGCCGGTAACGCCAATCTGCGGGCGCTTTAACCATTCGGTAAGCTCATCCAATTGTTTGCGGGTATAATCGGCACAGCCTTTTGCATTGATGCCCACAACCAGTTCGGCGTTATCAAACACACCAAATCCTTTGCCTTTTACTACATCATTCAACTCAACAAATTGCATCCCGAAACGGATATCCGGTTTGTCGGAACCATACAGGCGCATCGCATCGGCATATTGCATGCGCGGTACTTCGGGCAAATCAACGCCTTTAACATTCTTGAACAGGTGGCGGGTAAGGCCTTCAAATATATTTAAAATGTCTTCCTGGGTGATGAAGGCCATCTCGCAGTCAATCTGGGTAAATTCAGGCTGACGGTCGGCGCGCAAGTCCTCATCGCGGAAACATTTTACTATCTGGAAGTAACGGTCGAATCCGCTCACCATCAGCAATTGTTTAAACGTTTGCGGCGACTGCGGCAAAGCATAAAATTCGCCCGGGTTCATGCGGCTCGGCACCACGAAGTCGCGCGCGCCTTCCGGGGTCGATTTAATCAGCACCGGGGTTTCTACCTCTATAAAGTCAAGGCCGTCTAAGTATTTACGGGTTTCCTGCGCCATTTTGTGGCGCAGCATCAGGTTATTGCGGATGGGGTTACGACGCAAATCAAGGTAGCGGTATTTGGCGCGCAGTTCCTCGCCGCCGTCGGTTTCGTCCTCAATTAAAAACGGCGGAATTTTGGCGGCGTTCAAAATGTTGATGGTAGTCACCTCTATTTCAATATCGCCGGTAGCCATTTTGGGGTTTTTGCTGGTACGCTCAAGCACCTTGCCGGTAACCTCAATTACAAACTCGCGGCCAAGGCTGCGGCTAATGTCACGAATTGCGGCATCGGTGTCGGTATTAAAAACCAGCTGGGTTAAACCATAACGGTCGCGAACGTCAATAAAAGTCGTTCCGCCCAGGTCGCGTGATTTTTGCACCCAACCGCATAAAGTAACCGTTTGGCCCAGGTTACTCATATTTAATTCGCCGCAAGTGTGTGTACGTAGCATAGTTATGTAATTATAAAAGTTTGCAAAAGTACGTTTTTGAGGTGAAAGACGGAAAGGCGAAAGGGAAAAGGTTTTTGGAAGACGAGAGTTTTAGCGGCGTCAGATTCAACAACTTTAAAAAAATTGTTGAATCTGACGCTTTGATTTACTGTAGATATAATCTAAACCAATTCCAAGCTATGTGTAACATACTGGATTTCATGATCTCTTAAAGACTGATCAGTTTTAAGTTGATAGGCTTTTTCTTTTTCCAATAGCTTAAACCAATATATAGCCGGAATTACATTATTGGAATGCAATTCCAGCCGAACCATTATACTGTTATTTGGCTCTCTGCGATCCTTCAGCATTTGGCTTAACTGGGTTTCGTGAATCTGGATATCACTGGCAAACTCCTTTTTCTTACGACTCGTCAGTTGCAGGTATTGTTCGAGAAAATATCCAAAAGTAAATTCAGGGTTATAATATTCCCCGTTAATGTAATCCTCTAATTGAAATTTCAAACGAAAAAGCCTTAGATTTAATTTTTCAGATTCAGTCATTTCAGCCCGACGTTTTGCCATGTGTTCTGACAATTGTTTGTCGGCTTCCTTTTGTTGTTTAGTGGTAAGTTTTACCGGGAAGACAAAAGATTCTACAAGTTCTTCCGGGGTATATTGTTCAAATAATTTCTTTATGCTCATGCTAAATATTTGCTAATTAAATTAAGGACGATGGTTTCATCTATGAATAACTGCCATCCTGCGTCAATCATCCCATATTTATTAATATAATGCCGTTTAAGTTCTGTTTTAGGTATTAAAGATACCGATGGGTAGTTCTTGAATTTTTTAATCGCTTCCCGACCGGCAAAAGCAATCAGACAGCCAGCAATGCGATCAAATTGTTTATTTCTTCCCCTATTTTCTATCGACACCGCCAAAAGCTTAATTTCTATACGTTCTTCCGCAAAATGATCCACCAAGGATATTACACCTAAAATATCATCCTCACCAGCCAATGTTAGCTTATACATGTACGACACTTTTTCTAATTTCTTCCAATTAAATGAATGGCGTCTTACTGTAAGCTTTTCAAAATCATCTTTTAGCAGTGGCAGGATATGAGCGATGCGCTTTTCGTTGGCTATCCTGTCGATGATATACATGAACTCAAATTTAAAGAAAAATTTACCAAAAATGTAAATTTTCTTTAAAAAACACATGCTGATAGACATAGCCATTCCTAAAAGAACCATAAATCTTCCGGACTTTACTGACTTTCCCGACTTTCGGACTATATTTGCCACATAATTCTCAAGGGGTGCCTTGCTTTGGTCGCGAAATATGCTGCAGCGTATTTCACCAAACTGAAAGACAGGCTGAGATCAAACCCGTTGTGAGGAGTTCAAGTCGTGAGACAAACGACTCCCCCACATACACCTGATCCGGGTAATGCCGGCGTAGGGAGAGGTAACAAGTTAAGTGTACTGCGTAGTCGCCCTGATACGGAGATGGTTTAACTATTATTATTTATTCATCATTTTGAAAAATTTATTTGCGGCATTTATTGCCCTGCTGCTGCCTGTCATGGCCGCGGCCCAATTCTCTGTTTCCGGCAAAATCACCGGTAAACAAACCGGCGAAGTATTGCCCGGCACTACGGTTTCATTAACAAGCCCTGCTCTTAACGCCGTAACAGATGCGGGCGGCAGGTATCATTTCGATAATCTTAAAAGTGGTACCTATACGTTCAAGGTATCTTTTATCGGATATCAAACCATCACCCAAAACATTGTCGTTAATGCTAATGTAAACGTCGATTTTCAACTGCTGCCGGCAACACAGCTTACCGAAGAGGTAACAGTAACCGCCACCCGCGCCTCAGCTACATCGCCTACGGCTTACACCAATTTAAAAAAGGAAGATATCGCCAAAAATAATTCAGGCCGCGGTTTTGAATATTTGCTGGAGCAAACGCCTTCAACGGTAGTTACTTCAAACGCTGGCGCAGGCGTTGGGTATACTTCCATCCGCGTTCGCGGGTCAGATGCCACGCGCATTAACGTAACACTAAATGGCATCCCAATGAATGACGCCGAAGACCAGGGTGTTTATTTTGTGGATTTGCCGGATTTAGCTTCGTCTGTCGACAATATCCAGGTGCAGCGCGGTGTGGGTACATCCACCAACGGCGCGGGGGCTTTTGGTGCAAGCATAAACATACAAACTACTACGCGCCGGGACACAGCTTATACCGAGCTGAACAATTCGGCAGGTTCGTATGGAACTCTTAAAAATACTGTAAGCCTTGGCACCGGCCTGCTTGGCGGCAAGTTTAGCTTTGATGGTCGCTTATCGCAACAAACCAGCGACGGCTATATCGAACGCTCGGCATCAACCTTAAAATCTTTCTTTTTAAGCGGTGCTTATTACGGCAAAAAAAGCGTGCTGCGCCTCAACGTATTTAGCGGGTATGAAAAAACCCACCAGGCCTGGGATGGCGTACCAGAAGACAGTGTTAAATTCGGCGACCGTCGCTATAACGAGCTAGGCTACATAGCCAGTAGCAATTCCTATTATAAAAACCAAACAGATAATTACACTCAAAACTACTACCAGTTGCTGTACAACCAGCAATTGAGTGATAAACTCTCATTCAGCGGAGCGCTGCATCTTACGCGCGGCTATGGCTATTACGAGGAATACCGCAACAGTGACGCCGTTGCCAATTACGGTTTAAAACCGGTTGTAATAGGAACCGATACCCTCGCCACTACTGACCTTGTCCGCCGCCTTTGGCTGAGTAATTATTTTTATGGTGCTACTTATAATTTCACTTATCACCCTAAAAATTTTAATTTAATTGTTGGCGGGGCTTATAACGAATATAAAGGTGACCATTATAACAACATCGAGTGGACGCAGGAAAGCACCACCATCCCGCCTGATTATGAATATTCGCGCAACCGCGCCAAAAAAACCGACTTCAATATCTTCAGCCGGGCCGAGTACCATTTAGGCAGTTTGATTTTATACGGCGATCTACAATACCGGCACATTGGTTATTCTTTTCTTGGGTACGACCAAAACCTGAACAACGTGCAACAGCAAGTGGGGCTGAACTTTTTTAATCCGAAAGCAGGTGTTACTTATGAGTTGAACCAATATAGCAATATTTATGCATCTGTTGCAGTTGCCAACCATGAGCCTAACCGCAGTGATTTCGTTAACTCATCGCCACAAAGCAGGCCCAAAGCTGAACATTTAACCGATTTTGAGGCAGGCTATCGTATTGCCCAGCCAACATTTGGCGGCGGTATCAATGGCTTTTATATGCGTTATAAAAACCAGCTAATACTTACCGGTGCGCTGGACGATGTGGGTGAGGCCATCCGCACCAACATTAAAGACAGCTACCGTGCAGGCGTGGAGTTAAACGGATGGGTTAAAATAGCTGACCCGCTAACCTGGTACGCCAATGCCTCAATTAGCGCTAATAAGGTTAAAAATTTCCGCCAGTATTTGCAAAACTACGATACCGGAATGCTTGAAGAACGGCAATACGGACAATCAGACATAGCCTACTCACCGGGTGTTGTTGGGTCCAGCACTATCAGTTACCGACCCATAAAAAACGCCGAGATCGCATTTATCAGCAAATACGTAGGCAAACAATATTTGGATAACACATCAACCGACAGCCGTTCGCTGGATGCCTATTTTGTAAATGATGTACGCCTGAATTATAACTTCAGGATGAAAGGCGTTAAAAATGTCGGCATAGGTCTGCTGATCAATAACGTTTTCAGTAGAAAATATCAATCGGACGGTGCGACTTATCCTGATATCGAGGGCGGTAAAACGGTAAACTACAACTACTATTTTCCGCAGGCGCCGGTTAATTTCCTGGCATCGCTGAACCTTAAATTTTAATCGCAGATGTTAGCAGATAGCGCTGATGACGCAGATATTTAATGGACGACACACGGCCTATATATTTTATCAGTGTCATCAGCCTTACATCTGTAATCCCTTTCTATTTTTTATAAAATCGATTACAATGCATCATTGGATTCAACTTTTTATAGAGCAGGTTCGCCTCACTACGCCTTGGGAGTGGGCAGCCGTGCTGCTTGGTGTAGCCGAAGTGTTATTGGCCAAAGCAAATAATATCTGGCTGTACCCGGCGGGCATTGCAGGTACCTTTATCGGGATATATGTATTGCTTATGGCTGGATTATATGCCGAATCAGCTTTAAATATTTATTACCTGGTAATGAGCTTTTACGGCTTGATACACTGGATAAGACGGCAAGACTCGCCGCCTGTAAAAATCAGCTGGTCGACACGAAGGGAGTGGAGAATCACGCTTGTAATTGTATTTGCGGGCTGGGTAATATTGTACCTTTTGCTCAAAAATTTCACCACATCAAACGTTCCGTTGTGGGATGCCTGGGTATCGTCGACAGCATGGGCCGGCATGTGGCTGCTGGCCAGGCGTAAAATAGAAAATTGGATATTGCTGAATATCTCGAACCTGTTCGCCATCCCGTTATTATGCTACAAGCATTTAATTATGTTTTCGGCACTGACCTTATTTTTATTTATCGTCGCCTTTTTCGGATTTTTTAGTTGGCTTGCGATTTTGAAAAAAGAGAAGATGACCGAAGTTCAGGAAGCTATCCTAATAACATAATGAAAAAGTAACCACAACGAACAGAGATAGCGCAGAAAAAGCAATTCTTCTCCGCGCGCTCCGCGTCGTCAACTTCGCGTCTCTGCGGTTAATTTTAATCACAAAGAGTATGTAAAAATTTGCATACTCCCTTTACATCAACCGTCATTAACTTATGAAAACAGAAAATACAGTTTTACATCCTTCGCAGTTTATCTCGCAACAGTATACAGATATCATCCGCAACACTGCCGCGGAAGCCGAAAAGACAGGCACGCTCCATCCGCAGCAATTAGCGCTGATTTATATCAACAAATGGTTCAGACTATTAGTGCCCGAAGTTTACGCAGGGCTGCAGATAACCTTGCCTGAACTTTTGCAACAGCAGGAAGCTATAAGCTGGGCTGACGGCAGTATGGGATGGGTGGTTACCCTATGCAATGGCGCGGGCTGGTTCGGAGGTTTTATTTCTCCGGAAATAGCGCCAGACATATTCGGCAACGAAGATGTTTGCCTGGCGGGCAGCGGTGCGGCCACAGGTGCGGCAGAAGTTACAGCGACCGGCTACTGCATAAACGGCGCCTGGAAATACGCCAGCGGGATACACCACGCTACCCATATTACCGCAAACTGCATTATAACAAACAATGGGGAGCCTGTATTAACAGACGCCGGACCGCTGATACGCCCTTTTATATTCGACCGGAAGGATGTTACCATTGTGCCGGCATGGAAATACACCGGCATGGTGGCTACCGGCAGCGACGCTTTTGAAATAAAAGATTTGGAGGTTGCTCCTGATCGTCAGTTTAAAATAGACCCGGCGGCGGCTATTATAGCTGCGCCCATCTACCTTTACCCTTTCCTTCAATTAGCCGAAACCACAATTGCGGTTACGCTATCCGGAATGGCGGTTCATTTTATAGATTTATGTAAGGAATTGTTTGCTGAAAAGATAAAACAGCCCCGGCTGTCCGATCAGCAGAAGGCTTTGCTAACCGAAGAATTAAAATCAGCAGAAACAGAAATCGACCGACAAAGGAAGATGTTTTACGACGTTGTGGAACACTCATGGAAGGCAATCGAAAATGACAATATCATTCCGGACGAGTTGCTAAAGGCCGTAAGTAACATCAGTCATGCCCTTGCACGGGTAAGCCGCGAAGTAGTGGATAAGCTTTACCCGTTATGCGGTTTGGCTGCGGCACATACCAGCTCCGAGATTAACCGGGCTTGGCGCGATTTACATACAGCAAGCCAGCATTCGCTGTTTACTTTTGGGCCGCCAGCATCTTAATTTTAACTTGGCGTAACGCAAATATCACATTAAATCTTGATTGCAATGTTGATATTTGCGTCGCTTTATTTAACAATTTCTTAAATTTCCGAATGAAAAGAAAACTACTCCTTGCAGTATTTGCATTGGCGGCCGTTACCGCATCGGCACAGCGAAAACCCAGGAAAGTAATGGTGATAAACCCGCTGGTAGGCCGGCCTGCAGCCGTACTCGATACACCCTTATCCACAGATGTACCACGTCCCAAGCTGATGGTTGGTATAGTGGTGGACCAGATGCGTTGGGATTATCTGTTCCGGTATTACAGCCGTTACGGTAACGGTGGTTTTAAGCGATTATTGAACGAAGGTTTTAGCTGCGACAATACACAAATTGACTACCTGCCAACCTTTACCGCGCCCGGCCACACTTGCATATATACTGGTTCCGTGCCTGCAATTCATGGCATAGCAGGTAATGATTTTATTGTACAGGCTAGCGGAAAATCGATGTATTGCGCCGAAGATACTACCGTGCAAACGGTAGGCAGCACGTCAACTGCGGGAAAAATGTCGCCGCGTAATATGCTGGTGACAACGGTTACCGATGAGCTGCGCCTGGCTACCAATTTTCAGTCAAAAACTATCGGCATTGCATTGAAAGACCGCGGCGGTATATTGCCAGCCGGCCATACAGCTAACGCCGCTTATTGGTTCGACGATAAAACCGGCAACTGGATTACCAGTACCTACTACATGAAAGACCTGCCGCAGTGGGTAAAAGACTTTAACGACCAGAAATTACCGGAAACCTATCTGAAACAGGACTGGACTACTTTATACCCGATTAACACTTACGTGCAAAGCACCGCCGACAGCAATGCATACGAAGGAAAATTTAAGGGTATGGATGCCCCTACGATGCCGGTTAAAACCTCGGGTATGTATAAGAACAACCTGGGCCTGATTCGTTCTACGCCTTATGGCAACACCCTGACGCTTGATTTAGCAGTTGCGGCTATTAATGCTGAAAAGCTTGGGCAGCGAGATGTGACTGACTTTTTAACTGTAAGCTTTTCGTCGACCGACTATGTAGGCCACCAGTTTGGTGTAAATGCCATCGAAACCGAAGATACTTATCTGCGACTTGACAGAGACTTAGCTACATTTTTTACATATCTTGATGCCAAAATCGGTAAAGGCAAATATGCCGTATTCATTACTGCCGACCACGGCGCTGCACATAACCCAACCTTCCTGAAAGATCATGGCGTACCGGCCGGAGCTTGGAACGAGGGGCAGACGTTAAAGGATTTGAACGCTTACCTTTCATCAAAATATACCATAGACGGATTGGTGCACAGCCTAACTAACTACCAGGTTAACCTTAACAATTACGCTGTTAATTATGCGCATCTTGACGTAAACAAGCTGAAAAAAGATTGTATGGACTTTTTGTTAAAAGACCCGGCTGTGGCCTTTGCTGTTGATATGCAAAAGCCTATGACAGCCGATCTGCCCGAAGTGTTGAGGACCCGCGTAATAAACGGCTACAATGCAGAGCATAGCGGTGTGATACAAATAATGCTGAAACCTGGCTACTTTACAGGTGGGGTCACCGGCACTACCCACGGCACCTGGAACCCATATGACAACCATATTCCCCTGGTATTTATGGGCTGGGGAATACAACAAGGTCATCTTAACCGGGAAACACATATGACCGACATTGCCGCGACTGTGGCTGCATTATTGCATATACAAACACCGAATGGCTGTATCGGCCACCCGATTACAGAGGCATTGAAATAGGACTAAGATTCGTTGGATTAAAGGATTGCAGGATTCTTGTCGACGACTATTGAAGTAAAAAATAGCTGCTTCAATTTTAATCTTATAATCTTAATAATCATAAAAATCTTAGTCCATGAAGAAATACATAGCCCGCCTGCATTACCTTACGCAAGATTTGCGCAACCGAAGTCACCTGAAACAGGCTACTATTGCCTGCGAGGCTGGCGCTAACTGGATACAATACCGCTGCCTAACCAAGCCGGATAAAGAACTCATTGAGGAAATAAATGAGATTGCAGAGGTTTGCGACGAATGGGGTACCACGCTGATATTAACGAACCACTACCACCTGCTGGATAAAGTTGATGCGCAGGGAGTGCATATAGAAGACTTTGAAGCCGATTTTAAGGCTATCCGCAAGGCAATAGGCAATGATAAAACGCTGGGCGCATCGGCCACCAGTATTCATCGCTTAAAGGCTGTACAAAGCAGCGGCGTGGTTGACTATTGCGGCTACGGCCCGTTTGCAACCACCAATACCAAGCCTAATAACCATCCCCTCCTCGGATTTGAAGGCTACCGCGAACTGGCGAAACATCCTGAAATAAAAATTCCGGTAATTGCCGTTGGCGGCGTACATATAGAAGATGTAGATGCGCTTATTAAAACAGGTATTTATGGTATCGCTGTATCGTCAGCCATTAATCTCGTCATTGATGCCGAAAGAGCATTTAAGGAATTCCACAGGAAAATATATTGAGAAGTGAATCAGGAACCAAGAGTCAAGAATCAAGATTTGAAGCTTGAGTTATCGTTGCCATACTCCACTCCTTCTAAGGGTTATTTTCAACGCCTTGTTTTTTCTTCTATCTTGGCTCTTGATTCTTGGCCCTTGATTCAAAAAAACAATCAACTACTCCTCCAATGTCTTCCCACCACGTAGTTCGCGAAAAACAGGAGCCTGCCTTGCTGGTGCTGGGCCTGGATAGTTTCGATGAGGAACTGCTGGGGCAACTATTGGAATGGAGCCCTACCGTAATCTGTACTTCTCAAACAGCTGAAAAGCTTAACAGCCTCGGCATTAAAATCGACTGGATAATTACCGATAGTTTGAATAGTATCGAGCAATCGGATGTTAAAATCATGAGCGCCAATGGAAATAGCCTTGTTGACGCCGCGCTGCAATATTTAACCGATTATGAATACCCATCAGTAAATATCGTGACCGATGAATTGAACTTAAGCGATTATCTACCGCATGCCGATAAAATAAACCTGGTTATCTTTAATAGTGGCAAACGCATATTTGCTGTATCGCCTGGCTTTAATAAGTGGAAACTTGCGGGGGAAGCCATCGAAATATTAAGCCCGGTTAGCGATGTGAAATCTACCGGCCTGAATAGGGTTGATGACAGCCGTTACGAAACCGCCTGCGATGGTATTTTCAGCCTGGATTTTAATGCGCCTTTTATCTTTATCGCTGAGGATTTATAAGCTACAGCCTTGATTTTACTTTTCGCTGTTATTTGGCTGTATCGTAATAGCAGTTTATTACGTATATTTACATATAAAAGCCATTGTAAGCCACCGGGTTTAAATCCGTTTGTAATAATTTTGCATCAATTAAAGTCCCGGCTCGTTTTTTGACTATTATTACCATAAAATAATTTACTGCGAATTAAACCGTTAACTGTTTTTTTAGTCTATATAATATAAACCGGCCCAAAAAACCGATTTCGGTATTCGCAAACAACATATTTAACATGAAGACTACATATAAAAATCTATTAAACACTGCCTTGGGCGCGCTGGTATGTGCGTTTTTAGCAGTTCCCGCCAGTGCACAGCACAGGCCTTCAACAAGTGGAGGCGGCGGTGGTGGCGGCGGCGGAAGCAGTAGCAGCAGCGGTTCTTCTTCAAGGCCCAGCAGCCCTCCTCCTTCGTTCAGCAGGCCGCAAAGCAGTAACGTTGGCGTTTCAAGGCCCGCATCAACAGTAGCTCCACGACCGTCTGGTCAAGGCCAGCAAAGTTATGCAAGGCCAGGCGCTACGCCGCGGGTTGGTGTTACACCAAGAGGAACTTACGGTTATGGTAACGCACGCCCCGCTACAGTTGGCGCCAGGGGCAACTATGGCTATGCACCGCGCACTTACGATGCTACACACAGGCCGGCTACAGGCATATACCGCAACTCGCCGCGTGTTGGTTACGGCCATGGCGGTTATTGGGGTAACCACAATTATTACCACTACAACCGTGGCTACTATGGCTCATATTATTACCCGCGTCTTGGCTTTTCAATCGGTATATTGCCTTATGGATATTATCCGTTCTTTTATGGCGATTACCAGTATTACTACAGCGACGGCATGTTCTATCAATACGATAACAACGAGTACACCGTTGTTGAACCGCCAATTGGCGCTGAAGTAAAAGAGTTGCCCGAAAAAGCGCAGTCGATAGTTATTAACGGCCAGCAATATTACGAGCTGAACGGTGTATACTATCAGCCGGTTACTAAGGATGATGGCAGTACTGTTTACCAGGTTGCCGGTAAAGACGGCGAGTTAAATACCGCCAACGGCACCGAAATTCAGGACGACCAGCCGCAAGGCCCGCAGATGGGTGATATTGTAACCCAATTGCCTCCTGATTGCAGGAAGATAAAAGTTAACGGCGACAAGCTGTATGTATCTCCAGACGGCGTTTATTACAAAGAGCAGCAGGACGACAAAGGCAACAAAACTTATAAAGTTGTAGGTTTGCCAAGCGATGAAGGGCAACCGGAGCAGCAAAACTAATCAGCAATATAAATCACATTATATCAAAAGGTAATCCACGCATATGGGTTACCTTTTTTGTTTGAGTGTATTAGGGAAACTAAACATTCACGGCAGATGATTTAAACACGAATTCTCACGGATTTTTTCGAATTACACGAATTACTTTATATCAAATTCGTTGTAATAAGTGTGAGTTTGTGATTCTTTTACTATTTATTGTCGAACTATTAATCCTTTGAACTTTTCTCAATCAAATGTAAAAATAGCTCATGTTTATAATCATTCTAAATAAATTGCGTTTATTAGTACGATGAAAAAGTTTTTGCTCCCAATACTCTTAGTTATAATCAGTTCTACCGCTTTTAGATATTTAAACAGCACGGTTACCCGTTCGGCTATCACCTTTAAAACCAAAAACATGGGCATAGGTGTTAGTGGCACCATCGGCGGCCTGCAGGCAAATGTCCATTTTAATCCTGCCGACCTGGCAACAAGCACTATTGAGGCAAGTATAGATGCATCAACTATCAACACCGACAACTCAAGTCGCGACGAACACCTGCATGGAGAAGATTTTTTCGACGTAGCGCACTATCCGAAAATCTCGCTAAAATCAGTTTCTATCAAACACCGCAGCGGCAACAATTATACAGGACAATTTAATTTGACTATGAAAGGTAAAACCAAGTTGGTTGAAATACCTTTTACTGCTACCCAAACAGGTATTGCAACCACGTTTAAGGGCAGCTTTAAGTTAAACCGCCTTGATTATGGCGTGGGTACCAGCAGCCTGGTGTTATCGGATGAGGTAACTATCAATATTGATGCGGAGGTAAAGGAATAACCGGCGGAATATTTTTACATTGGGGGCTTTAAAATTGATTAAAGCTGCTATATGGCCCGGGTTGTTAAGCTTTTTCCCTTTTTGATAGTTGCCATTGCTGTCTCGGCTTCCTGTAATAACCATTCAGCCCTGGAAAAGAACGCCCGGGCGCCAGTTAAGGCAACTCCTCATTCAGTTTCTGCACCGACAAATAAATTTTTAAGTGTATATGGAGATAGCCTGCGCGTTGCTGTAAATGATGGCTTCATAGTTATTCCGAAAGGACAAATAGCCAATCCGGACAGCGCTTACCTGGGAATTTACAATATTGAGGCCGGCGCTGTTAATCAAACATTTAGTAAACTGGTAGATAATAAGTTATTTTTTACCCTGCAAGATAATGTGGGAACGGGCTACAGGGGCTATTTGTATGCTTTTGATTTAAAACAAAAGAAATTTATTACCGGCAGCCCAGCCAGGAACAATTATGTATACAGCACCGGCGGGATATTTTTTCTTGACAGGAACCATATTTTCAGCGTCGGCAAACCCAATCACGTGACGCCTGAAGACCCGTTTACTACTGCCACAGGAATTTATAAAATTGTTAACGACCGGTTTCGTTACTTAAGGTATATTGACGTAAACGGCGAAATGACCTACGACGACACTTCTATAGTTAAGCTCTACCATATCGTAACAAAACATTGACAGGTTACTGCGCTTGCATTTCATCCAAAAGTTTCGTTAGCTTTGAGGATACAAACCTGTAACCTTATACCCTAACATACCATGAGCTTTAATGAAAATTTAAAAAAAGTCGGTCAGCGCCCTGATATCATTATCATCATTACCGACCAGCAACGCGCTACGCAACACTTTCCCGAGGGCTGGGAAAAAGAACACCTGCCTAACTTAACTTTCTTTAAGGAAAACGGCTTTAGTTTCGACAGGGCATTTTGCAATACCTGTATGTGCTCGCCGAGCCGCGCCACCTTACTTACCGGCACTTACCCGGCGCAGCATGGGGTAACGCAAACGCTTACCGCCCTGGGTAATTATTCGCCGGCGGAAGGTGAACTGGACAACACCATGCCCAACATTATGAACATGCTGCAGGGCGAAGGCTACGATGTACAATACCGCGGCAAATGGCATCTGAGCAAGGGGGTAACAACCTATGCCTCGTTAGTAGCTGCCGATGTGGCGCTATATGGCGCCATGGGCTGGGTTCCGCCAGACTCTGGCGAAGATACTAACCCGCTGAACTTTGGCGGCGGCTATGCCAATCACGACGGCAAATATGTAAAGGAAGCTGTTACCTATTTACAATCCGTAAAAGCACGCCGCGCCAACGGCGACACCAAACCATATTGCCTCATCCTGTCGCTGGTAAACCCGCACGATTTGCTGGCCTATCCAAAAACAGCCGGAACTTATGGCTATCACCCGAATGACTGGATTCACCGCAAAATAAAGCTGCCCAAAAGTATCAACGAAAACCTGCTGAGAAATAAAAAGCCGGTAGCCCAGTTTGACACTTTATTGGTACAAAACGCAGGGCTTGGACCGCTGAGTACCGAGGAGGATCAATTAAACTACCTTAATTTTTATGGTTACCTGCTATCCAAAGTCGACACAGAAATTAGCTATGTTACCAAAGAACTGTATGCGCCAGATGAAAACGGCGTAAAGCTGGCAGACACTGCATTGGTTATCCAAACATCAGACCATGGCGAAATGGGGCTTACCCACGGCGGCCTACGGCAAAAAATGTTTAATGCATACGAAGAAACCATACGTGTGCCACTGGTTGTATCGAACCCGATTTTATTCAACAGCAAAACCGACCGTCAACAGAATACCATGAAACTAGCCGGCCTGGTTGATATTTTGCCGACAGTGGCGGATATGGCCAACGTTAAAAACCCACCCAGCGGTTTGCGCGGTGTAAGCCTGGTGCCGTTAATGAAAGACGGTACATCCGTGCAGGATAGCATTTTGTTTACGTTTGATGATACCAAAGCGGGGCTTAATAATAAGCCGTCGATGGTGAATGCAGCCAACCGCGTGCGCAGTATCCGTACCGAAGAATGGAAGTTTAACTATTATTTTGATGCGATGGGCGCCTATGCCGAGCAGTTTGAATTGTATAACATGCTGCTGGACCCTGATGAAATGGTTAACCGCGCATACGACCCGGATTTTAGAGAAAAGCGCGATGAACTGCAACAGCAACTGAAAGAACTGGAAAGGCAGAAGCTGTTTATAAGATAGCTTCCTGAACGCAGGATATTAATTAAAAAATGAAGGCCCGGTAGCCCAATTTTAAAAATTGAGTTTGCCGTGGCCTTTGCTTTTTATTACCGGCGATTATACAATAACGTGCCGGAAATTTCGGGATAGTATTATATTAGGGGAATATTTGTCCGGAATGAAATTCTACAGGGTAGAATATAAAAGATACACGGGGCTGCGCGTCGCCGCGACTTTGATAGATTACGGCATTTACTTTCTGCTAGTGTACTTGTATCTCAATTTTTTTGGAGAAAAAAATGAATCAGGGAGTATGGAAGTAAGGAACGCTATGGCCTTGCCGGTTTTTATATTTTGGTTTTGCTATTTTGTATTGACAGAAGCCCTAAACCAGGCGACACCGGGCCACGATATATGTAAGCTTGTAGTTGTAAAGTCAAAAGGTGAAAAAATAACAATTGGCGATGCCTTTAAACGCCGGATTGTCGATTTAATAGATATTACTTTTTATGGTATTCCCGCTTTGATCTGCATATACAATACCCCGAAGTTCCAAAGATTAGGCGATTTATTCGCTGACACCGTTGTCGTAAAAAAATCGGATATTGTAGAAACCGATGTTACATTTTAAACATGATTAAAAAACAAAACTTCAACATTCCCGGTGCCAAAGGCCGCGGCATGCTGATGGATTTAACCTATCGCACATCAAACAAAAACGCGCCGCTGGTGATATTTGCCCATGGCTTTAAGGGCTTTAAAGATTGGGGTGCGCATAACCTGGTGGCCAGCTATTTTGCAGAGCATGGCTTTCGTTTCCTCAAATTCAATTTCTCGCACAACGGCACAACCGCCGATAAGCCTGCCGATTTTGCCGACCTGATAGCTTTTGCCGATAACACGTTTACTATCGAGCTGGAGGATTTAAAGGCAGTTATCGATTTCGCCTGCGGAGGAGCGGCTATTCCTGCGGCCAGGGAAGTTTATCTTATCGGTCATAGCATGGGCGGTGGCATGTGTATTATTAAAGCTGTTGAAGATAAGCGCGTAAAAAAACTGGTTACCATGGCATCTATATCCGGCTTCCGTAATTTATGGCCCAAAGCAATTGAAGACCAGTGGAGGTTGACAGGCATCACCTATATGGAAAACAAGCGTACCGGGCAGCAAATGCCGTTAAAGGTCAGTCTGCTGGAGGATTTGGAACGACACCCCGCACGATTGGATATCCTGGGGCATGCCGCAAGGATTAAGCAGCACTGGCTGATAGTTCATGGTAGCGATGATCCTACGGTTCCGGTTGAGCATGCTAAGGATCTGCACAAAGCCCAGCCTGATTCTGAGCTATCCGTGATCAAACACGCCGACCATGTTTTTGGCGCAGCACAGCCTTATGCCGGTAACACGCTTCCCCCGCACCTGCTTGAATTTTGCGAACAGGCTATCGCATTCTTTAAGAAATAGATACCGCTGGCTTTCGATATTATTAAACTTATTCCCCTGGGCGAATGTTACTATATAAACGGATTGTAACAATTCGGTTTTAAATATATTTGCTAATGTTGCCTTGCTATATTAGGGCAGAATTTGATACCTGTTTATGAGCTTATCCGGGGCGCGTAAAAAAGGGAAGAAGTTTTTAAATCCTGTGCCCACTGACGACGCCGGCTTTGATAAGCTTATCCCGATTTTTAAAGAGTACTACAACAACAAAGCTGAGAATACTCCCAAACAGCAACTGGGTCCGTTTACTACCGATGTTTCAGTTTTTAAAGCCCCTCCTGAAACCGGTTTAAGGATTACGCTGATTGGCCACTCGAGCCTTTTGATTGAAATTGATGGCAAACGCATCCTTACCGACCCCGTATGGAACGACAGGGCATCATTCAGCTCGTTTTTTGGTCCGAAACGATTTTACCCGCCACCGTTCCGGCTGGAGGACTTGCCAGCGCTTGACGCCATCATCATCTCTCACGACCATTACGACCATCTTGATAAAGAAACCATAAAATTTTTCGCCGATAAGCATATTCCTTTTATCAGTCCGCTGGGCGTATGCCGCCATCTTGAAAATTGGGGCATCGAGCGAAATTTTATAAGTGAATTAGATTGGGGTGACAGCGTGATGATAGGCCATGAAGTTAGCGTTATCGCAACTCCATCGCGTCACTTTAGCGGCAGGGGTATTATAGGGCGTAACGAAACACTGTGGGCTTCATTCGTTATAAAAGGCCCTACGCATAACATATTCTTCGGGGCAGATTCGGGTTGGTTTCCCGGCTTTGCAGAGATTGGTGAAGTATTTGGCCCATTCGATTTAACCATGCTCGAAATCGGGGCATACGGCAAATACTGGCCGGACATTCACATGGGGCCCGATAATGCTTCTAATGCCCACCTCGCCCTTAAAGGCAAATTAATGATGCCTATCCACTGGGGAACATTTAACCTTGCCCCGCATGCCTGGTATGAGCCTATCGAGCGACTGTTAACCTACGCCAAAGAAAAGCATATCGACCTGTTTGTGCCAGAACCCGGGAAACCGGAGGAAGCACGAGCCTTTGTTTCGGGATGGTGGGAGAAGTATTTGTAACAGCCTAATTAAATCAGCGTTCACTGATCGTTAATCCACTAATAATTTTACTTGACCTCATTTGTGGCAGAGTTTTGTCAAAAAGAAAGCCTGACCCATCGTTAAGTTAACTCTGAATCAGGCTTATTAATAATTCCTGTGGAGAATATCGGAATCTCCACTATCTTAATATTTATAGGTAAAAATCATATTTAATTAAAAATCGTGCTGAAATCGTGCTGAATTTACCAAAACATTCCGTATCTTTATGTTGTCAAACAGAATATGGAAACAGCCAAATATACAACCCCGGTTATCAAAAAAGGTAAAGAAGTAACCTTTATTCCTAAAGGCAGTAGCAAGCTGGCTCAGACCGCTCTGAACGTTTGGTATATTGAGTACTATTATAATGGTAAGCAGGTACGGGTAAAGGGTGGCCTTAACTACCATAATGATGACCACTTAAAAAAACAATATGAGGCTGATGTACTGCTACAATCAATTAAAGATGATTTGGCGAATGGTTTTGACCCGACAAATCCTAAATCCTTTTTTGAGCAGACACAAAAAGAGTTGCTGCCTCTGACCGATGCAATCGCAATCTTTAAGGAGTACCATGTAAAGCATCAGAGCAGAAGCAAAACAGTAGGCACTTATATGAGTAAGCTGAATGCGCTATCCGCATATTATCCCGGTGCATTACTTAAAGACATCACTACAAAGAAGCTGGAAAATTTTGTTCAGGTTAAAATCACGGATGGTACATACGCACACAACAGCGTTAAATCGGCTAAGAGAATATTCGGCACATTCTTTAATGTGATGGTTAAGTTAGGATACGGCACATCTAACCCTAAGGAGGGATTCGATAAGAAAATCAAAAGCACTAAGGAGGTGGCTGAAAAACACATGCCCTATACTGACTACGATTTAAAAAGAGTTTTTGAGTACTTAGATGTAAACGATAGATACGCCGCTTTTTTTTGTAGACTTATCTACTATACGTGCATAAGGCCGGGAGAAATCAGAGGGTTACAGGTTAAAGATATTAACCTTTTAAATGGCACTATTATTATACGTGCCTCTGTAAAGAAAAACACTCATGACAATAAAAATCAGATAGTTGATATTGATAGGAACCTTATTAAGGAATTGGAGAAACTTAACATCGACCAGTACCCCAAAAATTATTACCTAACAGGTTCTACTGTAAATATAATTGGAGAAAATCAGGTTGGCGTTAATACCCCCTATGATAAACTGATGACTGCTTTAACCAACATAGACAAGCAGGATTTATTAGACAACCCGGCGATTAAAAGCAGTGATAGAATAATCAACCAAGGGTATGACCTTTATAGCTTCAAGCATACCAGTAACATCAAAAAATATAAAGCGGGCTGGACACTATCACAAATAATGAAAGCTAACCGTCACGGCAGTATCTCCATGACAGAAATCTACCTAAAAAAGTTAGGTACTTTCACCGATACCAAGCATTTAGAAGTACCAGCAATTTAAATAAGGGGCTATTTTATACGCCCAAAAAATCTTCTATGGTCATCGTTTTTATACCTAATAATACCGCCTTATTGCTAAAGTTTTTGTCATTAGTAATTAACAATAAATTATGATTTTTAGCAACCTCACCTATTAAAGCATCTTTAAAAGGTCTTTTATTTTGTGAATTACCTAAAAGAGCTTTGAATGCCTCGCCCGTTTCGTCAACCCACGGTTGCGAATCATCCCAATATAAATCATCTAACCAAATACCCGAATCGAGGTTGAGTTTATTAGGTTGTAAATTCTCTATAAGGTTTAGTAATTTACTCCGCTTATTGGTGTCGGGTATGTTTTTGATTTCGCTCAATTGTACATTCGTGATGTACAACGTACCACATTTATCTATGACTTGACTATCTACATTATTATCTAAAATGTAGTCATAAATCTGAGTGTCAAAAATAAATCTCATTTTTTTAAGTATTCAGACCACCATTTCGGAGTGCCATTATTGATAATTTCGTTTTCAACCAGCTTTAGGCCCTCAGAACTGAGCGTTCCAATTTTCTTTTTAAAATTACTGCCCCATTCATTTTTTTTCACCAAAGCCTGCCCCACGACATAAGTATCCGAAAAATCACTATCCATCATAGAATAGTATTTAGTTTCATTGAGTGGTATATTATCCGGGAAGATATCATTTTTACCGTGGGTTATCATCATACCAATAAACGTATCATCGTTATATTCAGCCCAAAAAATAATTGGATGAAGAGCAGTTTCTTTGGTTCTAAACTTTTTTTCCGCTATAAAAATATCGCCTCTTTTCATTAGGTATTAATTAAGTGTCAAGATTTTAAATACAACAACCGTAATATGCGCTACCTGCTTATTAATTTTGATAGTGCAGACTCAGCGGATTTCTGTTTGTTTTTAAGGGTTTCTATATCCTTTTTAATGCTGTCTAACTCATCAACCTTAGCCTTGACATCACTGGTGCTGTACCAACTCATGATTGTAGCATGGTCACTTTTATTGAGACTGATAGCGGCTTTTGCATTACCTTGCAAGAGTTCTAAACGATGTTTGCAATACTTGCTTACTTGTCCGGCAGCGCATGTACAACTACCCGACAGTTTACCATCAATTAAATAAAAGATTACTTCATAAGGCTCAGGACTTGAACCTTGAATGTTAAAAGCAAGTGTCTGCATAATGTGAGGTTTAGTGTTGTCGTTTTTATAATGTCAATCTTAACAAAATAGTACCGTAAAACGAAATTTCTGAAAAATTTTCAACTTAGAACCTTCATAATTGTCGGACTAAGTACCTAATCGTGTCAATATCTTGTCACTTATGCCCATTTTGAGATAAATATCCCAATGTATTTAATGCACCCGGCACCTGGCCGGGTACATTAAGTACTGATAAAAAATTTTCCTCATAGCTGAGCGGTACATAACGGTACATATAACAAATACCTACTAAGTACTTAAAATGCTAATTCGATTGTTGCAATAGCGGTAAAACCTCAGTATCCAGCGTCTGATTAAATTGTTCGTTCTCAGTAATTATATCTTTCATTTTTACCATACTGGCAATAAGTTCGTTAAAGATAGACGGTGTGTATTGCTGATTGCTATTAACCTGTTGATGCGTTGCAACATAGCTATCAATCGTACTTTTACTCTTGTTTATCTTGTTCCATCTTGCCATAAGAGAGTTGTAGGTATAGTCTACTCTGTTGTTTAACGTAGCATCAATATTTTCAGCACCTCGACCCTCAATCAGGTTCATCTTATTTTCGGTAACGAGGAAAGTTTGACTGTAGCTGCTGGAAGTTTGTTTTAGTCCGTCCATAGCGTATGAAAAGTCATTAAGTATTTCACTTACATTTAACGGCTTGTAGAAGCTAAAACGGTCGCCTGACCTACTGAGTTGATAACGCCCCTCAGATAGTTTATCCATCTGCACAAGTGCGTAACACGAGTTACTGAGGTTTCCGTTTAGGTCGTAACTACGTTCTATTTCGCTTACGTTTATGCCCATCTGATAACCCCGGTCTTTCACATCGTAGCCTGATTCAATTTCATAGTAAACCATATCATCTGTTTTATCCGACATTACCCCTGCATAGTTGATAGCGATAATGTTGTTAACCTCGTCATAGGTGTATGAGCAAATTTTATTCGTGAAGTAACAGTATGAACCGTTAATTAGATAGGTTAAGGTGTTACTGCTGTTAACAAAGCATCTGTTTACCTCAAATGTGGCCTTTACTGCTTGGTTACTTGTCGGTGACGAATTAGGTATAACTACGTTACTGGTATCTACAGCCCCGCCAATATCTGAATTAGACTTTTTTTTGTTTTGGCAAGCAGTAAATGACACCGCTACAGCCAAGCATACTATTAACTTTCTCATCCTTTGCCAGTTTTAAAAGTTATTTTATATACATGGTTATCAATAATTATAGCTTTTATCAACCCTTTGTCATCAAAATCATATTTTATATTATAAGTCTTATCCCAACTTTCATGGTGTCCCGTTGAACTATTATAAGGAGAGAACATATTTTTATATGTTATACTGGCAATCAACCTATTGTTTTGTACGCCGAACAACTCGCCGGGAATACCGAGAAACATTCTGTCTGCCAAATAATCACCGTATAGGTTTTTCTGCGTATAAAGGATTTGTAATAAGAAGTTCATATTGAGAACCGACTCTTTGTCATAGTAAGTCATTGAGAAGTCTATCCCTTTACCATCCCCCCGCCCGGCGTTAAAGGTTGTTTTAAGGTCGCTGATATTACCATTATCATATACTACCTGATAAATGTATTGAAGTGTCTTATCTCCCCTTGAATACATATTTAGACGTTCTAAGTATCCTCTAATTGAATAGGTAAACTTGTAGTTATAATCAAAGAAATAATCCTGTTGCATTATCGCCGAAGACGTAACCTCTTTCACATGCCCATCCACGTCTGTATAAAGTGTTTGTGGGCTGTCCCCATAAGCAGTACCCTTGCTGGTCATCACAATTTTATTGGTTAGGTACTGCAACGAAAAGCGCTTTACATCATTTAGGTTCTGTTTGTTGAAAATGGTAAATGAGGTTAATCTGAACTTGTTATCATACTGGTATTTCATAGTGTAGCCATCACCGTCAATCTGTGAGACTAAGTACTCTCTATTGAGCGGGGGCATTGGTGGCAGGTCTTGCGCTGTTGTCTGAGTGACGACGCAAATTAGAAGTACCCATAGTAGGGTGACAGGTTTAGAGATTTGTTTCATATTGTCGTAAATTGTGGTTTGCTCAGCAAAAAATTAGGGCGTAGCATACACCACGCCACCACAGGGTTACGACGCCCCACTAAGCAAAGGTATAGCCACGCCCATAACGGGCGTACTACACACATTCCTTTGCTTAGTCCTCATTTGTCGTAATTTGTGGAGGCAATGAACGTATTTGTACGTCAATATTTTTACACCACTAAAGTATGAATTTTGTGGCATTCCCGATAACCGGGAAGTGCTTTTTATAGCAAGGTGTTTACAAAACACAAATAACATGCTACTCGCACCATCTCAGGTACAGGTCTAATAAACGTTAAATCCAGCTTACCATCAACACAATCTAATTTAACGTAATCTTCAATTTTGCCGCTCAGACGGTCATTAAATTTCTTTCCTAAGTTGTCCATCTCCTTAACAAATGCGTCTGCTTTGTCCTTCTGTAATATTATATCCATCTGCTTTTATATATAAATAGCCATCAATTTATTTTCGGTTCGTTGCCGTGCATCCATCTTTGTTTGTATCCTGTTAAAGGCTTCAATTAAGGTCATTTGTGGCAATATAAAGCTACCAGCCGGGCGTTTATATATGTAGTCCCGCTCCTGCCTTACAGAGGCTAAAAAAGCCTCGTTTCTAAACAGGTCTACATTTACTATCGGCACAGGTATTTGGTAATAATCCCATGTATCTATCAACTCCTGAATACTGTGTCTTCTGCTCTCCGGTTGCAGTTGTTTCAAGCAGTAATCTACAGCCCTGCGCTTATCCAGCTCAGACTTAATTCTCTTATAATCAGCGTTACCGTATTCTTTCCACCATCGTTTGAAAACCCCGGCGAGGTCTTTGGCTACTCCGGCATCTTCTACCAAAATATGGCTATGGTAACGCCCATCTTTAAACTCGTTCACTTTAAAGAATCCGCTTATAAAGCCCTTATCGACCAATAGTTTAAGTTTACAATTGACCAGCGTTTCATGCTGTTTAAGTGTAACACAACACTTATGAGTTAAGGTTACCATTGCATGAAAATTTTTCAATATCAAGTAGTTAAACAGGCCAGCCCTGTACCTATCGTTAAAGCTTCCGTATAAGGTTTTTACCTTTCTCTTTGGTTTACATTTATGATAGCTTCGGGATTTAGTTTTATTCCGGGCTCTGATACGGTCTTCATTACTCTCATATTTTGGGTTCCGCTTTTTTCGTTTTTTAATCGGTTTATCACTCATCTTTCTCACTTATTATCAATTACTTAACTCAATTATTTATTAAACTGTCCCAACAGTTTCGGGCATGCGGCGGCATCCAGTCCCTGAATAGCAGGATTTGGAATTAAGCCTTTATTATAACTATCTCCTACAGGCAGATTTTTTAGCGAAAATTGACTAAATGACAGAAATCTGATAAAGGCAAATTTCCTCACGATTTTTGGAAAAAAATTATTTCGGCACCTGAGAAGCTATAAAAAACAATGGGGTCAATGTTCTGTACTGGCGGATACGCTGACAGATTTATTTAAAGACATATCCCGGTACTGTCCACTATAAATTAAAATGGAGGTATTACACGGTAAGCATATTTAAACCATATTATAAGAAATTGTCACAGAATTGTCATGAACAAAGCAACCTACTTCGGATTAGCTTTATACTTGCGGCGGCACCCTCTCAAAATCCCCAAATACAAACATAGTCCAGTTTTCTCCTTTGTCAAGCGCAGCAAAGAGATTTCAGGCTCGGCTACAGTATTATGTGTCCGTTTGTAATTAACGCACCATTATTATAAATTTGAACATGGCATCAGACGAAATCCCGTTAACGGGCGACCAGAGATATGACGAACAACTCCAACGTACTGTAAAAAAGTTAGATGACTTTTACCAAAAAGCGTTGATTGAGGAAGCCGGGCGTTTTAAATCTTCGGATGACAAACAGTTAGATGACCACCTACAGAAAAAACTTAAAAGCTTTAATCAGTATTGGGAGCAAGCTAAGAAACAAAAGATACGTTATCAGGAACTTGACCAGCTTGAAAAAGCCGTTGGACACTTCGACCCTAACACCCACGTGGTAGTGACCAAAGAGCAGCTTGATATTACTAAACAACTTCAATCCCTTACCAGTATCGCCAAACAGATTGATGATTTGCACCGTGCGCAGTCGGAGACAGATATAAAGGAAGAGATTAAACAAGCCTTTACTGAGGCAATAAACCCACCCAAAAAGGCCAAAAAGTTGACCCCGGCAGAACAATTTGAGCAGGATGTTAAGGCGAAAAGTCAGTTACGCATTTTACAAGCTGTAAAAAAAGCTGCTAAAAAGTAGTTTAAAAGCACTTTTCATGGTTTTTTATCGTGCTGAAATCGTGCTGGTAAACTGCGAAAATCACCTCAAAAAGCATAAAAAAAGCCCCTAAAACAGCGTTTTAGAGGCTAAAATTAGTATGTGGAGAATATCGGAGTCGAACCGATGACCTCTTGCATGCCATGCAAGCGCTCTAGCCAGCTGAGCTAATCCCCCGTTTTGCGGATGGCAAATATATTATTTTATCCTTAAAAATCAGCAGCGATAATTTAATTTTTGAATCATTGAGCTTGCCGGCTCAATCCTTTTATTTTTATATTAGAATATCGCCTCTCTGATCATGCTCAAAATCCTCCTAATAGGGTGACTAAAATATGCGCGTCCTGGAATAAATTAATCACAGAATTCTAACCAATCAAATATGGAACCTATTCTTATTAAAAAAATCCGCAATCTTAAAGTTTATGTATTGCTGCTGACGGTGTTGAACTTAGTTATCCTGTTCTCAGCCTTCAGAGACAAAATTCAGTCCACTAAATTTGAGGAGATTGATGCCGAGCGCATTAATATTTTGGGCGATAACGGCAAACCGGTAATGGTGCTTTCGGGCAAAAAGCGGATACCTGGTCCGCGGGCCGACGGGAAGGATTATTCGCCGGAAATAATCGACGGTCGTAAATATTTTGCCGGAATGCTGTTTTTTAACGAGGTTGGCGACGAAGTGGGCGGCCTTATTTATACCGGCTTAAAAAAAGATTCCGCAAACTATTCGCAGGTAGTGCACCTGTCGTTCGACCAGTGGAAGCAAAACCAGGTGGTAGGGCTGGATTATAACGATAACGGAAAAAGCCGCTATGCCGGCCTGCGCATCTGGGACAGGCCGACCAATGTACCAATGAGCAAACAGCTTGATTTGCTGGAGGCGATGGTGAAAAACAAACAGAATGACCAAAAGGTGGACTCAATCCGGAAAATATTGGTTGATGCACAAAATAAAGGCGAGAACGGTGTGGAACGCATGTTTATCGGCAGCAAAAATGAGGTGGCGCAGATACAACTGAAGGATAAAAAAGGAAATGTGCGTGCCAGACTTTATATCGACACCGCCGGTAGCGCAAAACTCGACTTTTTAGATGCCGCGGGAAAAGTGACTAAAACTATCGCAGAATAATATCCCCCTTAGCGGGTGATAGAAATGCTGCTGTTAAGCGCTTATTTTGATAGTGTTAAAGCGATAACTCCGGCATACTTAAAACGCTGTTAACTCATGAAAAAAATATTTATACTGTTGTGTTTATTTTCGCTTTGCGCCGACTGCGTTTTCGCCCAGGCAGCATACCCCGATACAAACCTACCCGGAGATGTGCCTCAAATTTTCGCCCGCGGTATATTGACCGATGGCCTGGCCAACCGCGATTTTACCATTTCTCCTAAAGGTGACGAGATATACTTTACCATCCAGCATTTACGGGTTGCAAGCTTTATCGTCAAGGTATCAAAAGTAAACGGTAAATGGAGTAAGCCAGAAATGGCTTCTTTTTCGGGCGTGTATTATGATTTGGAGGCCACATTTTCTGCCGATGGGAATACTTTATACTTTGTGTCTAACCGGCCACTGAAAGAGGGTGGGCAGCAAAATGATTTTGATATATGGAAAACTACCCGCAATACAGACGGCAAATGGGGCCAGCCGGTCAACCTGGGACCAACGGTAAACAGCAATAAAAACGAATATTATCCAAGCTTAGCAAAAAATGGCAATTTATACTTCACCGTGGAGGCGCCATATGGCAAAGGCGGTGAAGATATTGTAGTATGCAAGCCAACAGCTAATGGCTATTCAGCCCCTGAAAGTCTTCCCGAAACCATCAACACAAAGGCTGGTGAATTTAATGCTTTTGTTGACCCTGACGAGCAGTTTATTATTTTCTCGTCGGAAAAGCGGGCTGATAGCAAAGGTTCCGGCGATTTATATATGAGTAAAAAGGATAAGGCGGGGAATTGGATGCCCGCGCGGCAATTGCCTGCACCCATCAATTCAACCGCGCTGGACTATTGCCCGTACGTAACAGCCGATAAGAAGTATTTTATTTTTACGAGTAACCGGATGCGGAAAGAATGGGATTCGGATAAAGCGGTTACCTATGACGAAATGAGAAGCCTGGTAACCGACCCGGGTAACGGGCTGGACGATATTTACTGGGTAAAATTTAACCCCAATTGGTAAGGGAGTAACTATTAACAACATGAGCGGGGATGAAATTGTGGTGCGGAAATACAAGCGCTCTGACTATCCGGCACTACACAAGATTTTTTTGCAGAATACACCGCATTATTTCGATGAGTCGCAGGCAAGGAACCTTTCGGCGTTTATGGACCGAAATGCGCAAAATTACCACGTACTGCTGATAGGAAATGAAGTAATTGGTGGTGGTGGCTATGCTATTAACTATTTTAAAGCTGCCCTGATATCATGGCTGATGTTCAGTCCGCAATACCAAAACCGAGGCCTCGGCACTATGTTGCTCAGGCAAATTATAAAAGAAATACGCAACGAAAAAAAGTCGGCGATGGTTGAAGCTTTGTCTACACAGCGTGCCCGGGGCCTTTTCACGAAGCTGAATTTTACATTGGTTGATGTTAAACCTGATTTTTGGGCAGATGGCCTCGATTTGCACAAGTTTCAGCTTAAATTAAAGCTTAAATAATAAGCAGGTCGAAATAAATTAGTTTATCCCCCTAAAACTTATTTAGTGTTCGGAACATTATAGTATAAAAATCTACCATGAAAAGGCTATATTTTCCATCACTCATTTTATTACTGCTTTGCTTAAGCAGCTGCTCTGCAATTGCCGGTATATTTAAAGCTGGGGCGGCCGTTGGCGTTATTGCCGTTATCGTTGTTATTGTTTTGATTCTTTGGATAGCGTCCATGTTCAGGGGGAAATAGCGTTAATACGTATTTGAACAAAAATGTGTCTTGCCCATAAAACTTACGAAGTTTTAAAAACTTCGTAAGTTTGGAAATGATTGTTTCTGAGTCTTCCCTCCGCATTTTTACACAAAAGATTTTCCTCTTCATGGGCTGCAGCGAAGAACATGCCGCTCTTTCCGCCGATGTATTGTTGCAGGCTGATTTAAGAGGCATCGATTCTCATGGCGTAGCACGGCTGATCGGTTACGTACGGTTATGGGAGAGTAAACGCATAAATACAAACCCCAATATCACTATTGTTCATGAAACACCAACCACTGCAACGGTAGATGGCGATGCCGGGCTGGGTTTGGTAGTGGCGCCTTTTGCCATGCGCCTGGCTATTCAAAAAGCCGAAACGTATGGTTCTGGCTGGGTATCGGTACGAAATTCCAATCACTTCGGGATAGCCGGTTATCATTCGCTGATGGCTGTTGAGAAGGATATGATAGGTTTTGCGATGACGAATGCCAGTCCGCTTGTTGCGCCAACTTATTCAAACGAGCGGCTATTGGGGACCAACCCAATGTGCTATGCTTTCCCGGCAGGGAAATATCCGCCGGTTGTGGTGGATATGGCTACTTCGGCCGCCGCAAACGGGAAATTAGAAATAGCCCAGCGCGCCGGCAAACCAGTCCCCGAAGGGTGGATACAGGATGCAGCCGGCAATTATACTACCGACCCGCATGCTTTAAAAGCCGGAGGCTCGCTTTTACCATTAGGCGGCGATAAAGAGCATGGCAGCCATAAAGGTTTTGGATTGAGTGCTACGGTCGACATTCTTTCGGCAGTGCTTTCCGGGGCAAACTATGGCCCGTGGGTGCCGCCATTCGTGGCATTTTTATCCCCCCCTGCCGACCCGGTAGGGCTGGGCATTGGTCATTTTGTAGGCGCTATGCGGGTTGACGGTTTTCGCCCGGTTGATGATTTTAAATCGCACATGGATAACTGGATTGCCCGGTTTAAATCGGCATCAACAATTAATCCAGAACAAAAAGTAATTATCCCAGGCGAGCCGGAGCTTGAAGCTGAGATTGATAGAAAAGCAAACGGCATCCCATTGGTGGATGCTGTTGTAAATGATTTAAATGGGCTGGCAGAGAAGTTTGGCTTGCCGCATCTTTCTCCTCAATAACCTTCAACGATAACCCAACTAATTGGCTTTCGCCAATATAAATGTTCCATTATCAGTTGCCCCGAATGTGTCCTCCCAGGTAAGCGATGTAAGCGTTCCTGCTTTGCTGTCGAACGTTCCTTTTATAGATTGCTTAACGCCAATGTTGGTGGATACTCCATAAAGTGTATTAAGAGACCCGGTGAAAGCGGTTCCGCTGACACTATAGGTGCCTGTACCGAAATTTTCTACACTACCGGCAGTGATACCCTCAAATGAACAGGTGCCATCGGCTTTCAGCGTAAGAAAATAAGGGATTGTCTCTGCGGCATTACTTGCGGTGCCCACCCAAACGCCCTGGATATCGGCACCCAATTTTTCCAATTTGAATGTGCCATGATCTGTAGCGCCCGCTATATCTTCCCAGGTCAGCGATGTCAATGTCCCCGCCTTGCTGTCGAAAGTGCCTTTTACAGATTGTTTTACGCCGATGTTTGTTGATACGCCGTAAAGTGTAACCAGGGTGGCTGTGACTGTGCCGTTGCTGACCGAATAGGTGCCTGCTCCAAAGTTTTCTACACTGCCGGCGGTGATACCTTCAAATGAACAGGTGCCATCGGGTTTCAAGGTAAGAAAGTAGGGTATGGTTTCAGTGGCATTGGTTGCCGTGCCAGCCCAAACGCCCAGTATGTGATGCTCCGTTACCGGTATGGGTGGCGGAATTTCTCCCTGTTTACAGCCAGAACCAAATAGTATTGCTGATGTAGCTATTGCTAAAGCTAGCGCAGAATTGTAAAAAGGTTTCATTGTTAATATGTAGGGGTAAATAGCTTATATGCAGTTGATAATAAATTTATTATAAAGCTATAAAATATTTTCCTGCTTATTAAAAGCGTATTATAATAAACCGATTAGCGGAGAAATTTGGGATAGATAAATTAAAAGACCAATAAATGATTAGCGTATCTTCATAAAGAACCTATCCCATCTTATTTGATGGCCAAAATCTTCACTACTGTCCGTACTCGTCCAAACTGCTACTGCTTCCCCTATAATATGGTCTTCCGGAACAAAACCCCAAAAACGGGAATCGAGGCTATCATGCCGATTATCGCCCATCATCCAATAGTAATTCATTTTAAAGGTATAGCTATCGGTTTTCTTTCCATTTATAAATATTACTCCCGCGCTGGTCTTAACCGTATTGTTTTCATATACTTCAATAACCCTTTCATAAAGTGGAAAAGTAAGGCTGTCTAATTTTACCGTCCATCCTTTCGCGGGAATAACTATCGGGCCGAAATTATCCATGTTCCATTTATAATCCGGCAGCGTTCGGTTTAGCATTGTTTTTGACGGATAAACGGCCGGGAAAACTGCTTCCTGTTCTCCGCCTTGTCCCCGCCAGGCAATACTGGCATTTACCGATTTTACGCCTGAATAGCCACGCAAGGCCTTAGCTGATGCTGCCGTCATGGTGCTTTCGATACCGTTAAAGCCTGTTATGTGTAGTTGCTTAAATACCTCTGGATTTATTGCTGCGCCTGTCAATTCCACTTTGTAATTCATCTGGACTTCTGCAGGATCTGCTATTTTCTTTCCGTTTATATAAATTTCGGCATTGGTCATACTAAAGGTATCCCCGGCAACTGCAATACATCGCTTGATAAAAGGGGTTCGTTTGTCTACAGGGCGATAGTATGGCGAATCGGCCTCCATAGGGTAATTAAACACCACAATGTCGTTTCTTCCTACGCTGCCCAAACCGGGTAAACGCATGTATGGCAATTTTATACCATCAGAATAGGTCTTAATACCAGTGCCCGGAGCATAGTTGTTCACAAAAGGTATAGACAATGGACGCATGGGCAAACGGGCACCATAGCTTAATTTACTTACAAAAAAACTGTCACCTTCGAGCAACGTCCTTTCCATTGCCGGTGTAGTTGTCAGGTAACTTTCAATAATTAGCATTCTTAAAGATGCCAATACAGCCAACGTGCAAATCACAACTATGCCCCAATCTATAATAGCCGGCCGCTCCGCCGGCTTGCCATGTTTTTCCTGGAACCCTCTGCTGGCATAGGGCCCCAGGTATTGAGTTCCGTCGAACCCCCATTTGAGTATATAAATGAATGCTAATAATATTGAAGCAAGCTGTTCGCGTATTTTAAACTTGCCGTATGATTTAACGAAGTCTATATGGATAGCTATAAGGGCGATGAAATTAAAGCCGGGAACAAATGCCCAAACCAGCCACCACGATGGCCTGCCACATATATTGAGCATGGCATAAGTATTATAGAAAGGAATGAGCACTTCCCACCCACGCCTTCCGGCTTTTTCAAACAAGCGCCAGTATCCAGGTATTGTAAGCAATAATAAAGGGCCTGCAATTATGCAGACCCCTATATAAAATGCTATGCCCATTGTGGTTATTACTTAATAAGTATGTATCCCATTAAACAATCGGCTCCAGCGTATTTTATGGAAGAATGATGCGTTATCATCCCAACTCATCCAGATAAATAGCGCCTTGCCTACAATATGGTCTTCAGGCACAAATCCCCAGTAACGTGAATCGTCGGAGTCGTGGCGGTTATCGCCCATCATCCAGTAGTAATTCATTTTAAAAGTATAGCTGTCGGTTTTCTTGCCGTTGATATAAATATCATTACCCTTAACTTCCAGCTTATTATTTTCATAAACGGCTATGCAACGTTCATAAACAGGATAAGTAAGGCTGTCAAGTTTTACGGTCCACCCTTTTTTTGGAATGATAATGGGTCCGTAATTGTCAACACTCCATTTATAGTCAGGCTGCTTGCCATTAAGCATTAAACTTGGCGGACCAACCGGGTGATTTGAATTTACAGGATAAACCTGCTCGCTGCTGCCTTTGGCGGAAAGTACTTCTTTAAAATTCTTTACGTTCGAATATCCTTTAAGAGCATCGGCCGATTGTTTGGTCATCGAATAATAATTATGGCCTTCGTAAAGCGTCATCTCAAGGTCGGTTATAACCTGCGGATTAAGCTCAGTACCATTGGTATCATAGCTATATTCCATTTCGGAACCAGGGGGTGTAACCGCCGCCTTACCATTAACATAAACCTGCCCGTCAACAACACTCAACGTGTCGCCGCCAACACCCTGGCACCGCTTAATAAAGTTCTCGCGTTTATCAACCGGCCTGTAAAGCGGCGAGTCGGCATCCATGGGGTAGTTAAATACTACAACATCACCTTTTTTTACTTCGCTTAAACCGGGCAGGCGATAATAAGGAAGCTTTACGCCATCCCAATAAGCTTTGGTTCCTATCAGCGGCATAGTATGATGTGCAAACGGGAATGCTATAGGCGTCATAGGTGTGCGCGCACCGTAGTTTACCTTGCTTACAAACAGAAAATCACCAACCAGCAGCGAGCGCTCCATGGATGGCGTTGGTATTACATAAGCTTCTATAAAAAACGTACGTATAAGGGTTGCTGCAATTACAGCAAAAACAATGGCATCAGTCCATTCGCGCACCGCGCTTTTTTTCTTTTTGGGGGTAGTCTTTTTCTTTTTACTCCAGAATTTCCAGTTCATGGTTACAATATTGGGGATTATGTTTCAGAATCAAGAATCAAGAGCCAAGAATCAAGACAAATAACGCCTGATGAATGCTCCTGAGTCCCAACCCTTCAATTTTTTCTATCTTGACTCTTGGTTCTTGACTCTCAGAAGTCAAACATCGCATCAACCGAATAAAAGCCTTGTTTACCTTGTATCCATTCGGCGGCAAGAACTGCGCCCAACGCAAAGCCATTACGGTTATGGGCGGTATGTTTAAATTCTATCGAGTCGACCTCCGAATCGTAAATAACAGTATGGGTTCCCGGAACGTTTTCGACGCGGTGCGACTCTATCAATAATTTGTCGGCGGTTATAGGGGCTTCTTCACTTTCGGCGCCATCTGCATTTAACGAGTTAACCCATTCCGTTTTTGCGCCGAGATTATCAATAATTCCTTCGGCAATTGTTATGGCAGTACCACTTGGCGAATCCAGTTTTTGTGTGTGATGTATTTCCTCAACCTGCACTTCATAGTACGGGTAGTTATTCATCAGTTTCGCCAGCATTTTGTTGACATGGAAAAATATGTTTACGCCAACGCTGAAATTGGTTGCATAAAGCATAGCAGTATTGCTTTGCTCGTATTGTTTCTTTAAAGCAGGCAGATTATTGTACCAACCTGTAGTACCCACTACAATAGGAACGCCTGCATTTAAGCATTGTTCTATATTATTTATCACAGTGCCCGGTGTGCTGAATTCGATAGCTACATCTGCCAGCTGCAGATTTTCAGGCGTTAGGTCGTCCTGGTTATCCTGGTCAATTTTTAGTACTATTTCGTGCTTACGGTCATGGGCTATCTTTTCTATTATCTTACCCATTTTGCCGTATCCTAACAATGCAATTTTCATATCAGATTTTAAAAGGCACTAATTTCATGAATTAAAGCGACATTCACGAATTATACCGGGCAGATGGGCTATCTTTTAGCGGGATTGGATATAATTTGTTACAATCTGCTGCCCTTATAGCGTAAGCATCAATTTTAAACCAGGGATATACGACCTGAGTGAGCTTTGCGCATACATGGGTTGTTCAATCATGCTGGGGGCAACACGCATAGAGAAGTTATTGTCCAGTGTATAGCTATGAAGGAACTTTGCGTCGATGTATGCGTCGATAGCATTTATCCCCCAAAACAGCACGGTGCCTAAAATACAAAGGTCGCGGTCACGGCGAAACGCGTCCTTGGCATCATAAATCTGCTGGGGACTTGCCTTTTTATACAGGTTATATTTATCATAATAGGGCATGCCAGGCTTTGGAGGGGCGTTTTGGTAATGGTATTTAGATAAAGCTAAAAACAGCTTATAATTTTTAGCATCGTACACAAATGCAACGCCCAGCGAACCCAGCACGCCGTATATTATCGGCATTTTCCAGATTCGGTGATTATACACCTGGCCCCAACCCGGAATAATCAGGGAGCGGATTACGGCTTTTTGTGGGCTATGCGTTGTATCGGTATGATAAATTTTTTCTTTATGTACCTTCCGATGCTTAAAGTTTACGAAGTCGGTGTCAACCTTCGAAGTCGTTAAGATCTCTCCGGATATAGTATCAGTTTTTTGTGCGCAGGCTGTAAAGGTAATAGCGGCGGGCAGGCATGTCAAAAGCAGGTATTTACGCATTCGTTATTTTGAATTACAACTCTATTCCCGGAGTGAGAGAAGAATGTTTTCCGATAACAACGGGGTGCTGATAGAACTATTGTTCTGATCGGTGATTTTAAACTAAAAAATTAGTTTATTTTAAATGTAAAGCCGGATGCCAGCTTTAGTTATAGCGTGAGGGTAAGTTTTAGTCCGGGGATATACGACTTTAACGCACTTTGTGCATACATGGGCTGTTGCATCATAGTGGGGGTAACATGCATCGAAAAGTTATTATCCAGCGTATAGCTGTGAATGAATTTGGCGTCGATGTATGCGTCAATAGCATTTATGCCCCAAAACAATACAGTGCCTAAAATGCAAAGGTCACGGTCGCGGCGGTAGCCATCCTTCGCATCATAAATTTGCTGGTCGCCGGCCTGGCTGTACAAATTATATTCGGCATAATAAGGGTCCCCTGGCTTGGGGACAATCAGGTGGTTTCTATATTTCGATAACTGCAGAAAAAGCCTGTAATTTTGCGCATTGAACACATATGCCACTCCCAGCGAGCCCAGCACGCCGTAAATAACAGGCACTTTCCAAATCTTGTGATTATAAACCTGCCCCCAGCCCGGTATGATGAGCGAGCGTATAACTGCCTTGTGGGGACTGTGCGTTGTATCGATATGATAAACTTTTACCTTTTGTATTTTTTTGCGTTTAAAGTTCACGAAATCGGTATCCGACTTCGACGCCTTTAAGGTATCCATTTTGCTTTTCAAAATCTCCCTGGAGGTGGTATCGGGATTTTGCGCCCTGGCTGTAAAGGCAAAAGCGGCCAGCAGGCATGTTAAAAGCAAATATCTGTACATTCTTTATTTTTAGTTTACCACTCCATTATCTCGAGGATACGGGTAAGATCGCTTTCCGATAAAAACGGAATCTCGATGGTACCCTTGCCCTGGCTGCCTATATTCAGCTTAACCCTGCTGCTGAATTTGGATGCCAGGTCGTCCTGTATTTTCTGAAGCTGGAACGAGATAGGCTCGGGCTGCTTGCCTTCTTTTTTTACAGGCGCCCTTTGTATCTCGCGTGCCAGTTCTTCCGTCTTACGAACGGATAAACCGTCCCTGATAATATGCTGGTGTAAAAATATTTGTTTGGTGGGGTCTTCAATGCTGATTAAAGCCTTGGCGTGCCCCATGGTAATATCATTGTCGCGCAGAGATTTTTGGATAGCAGGCGGCAGCCTCAGCAATCTCAGGTAGTTGGTAACAGTCGAGCGGTTTTTGCTTACGCGCTCGCCGAGTTCGTCTTGCTTTAAATGGCATTCCTCAATCATCCGCTGAAAGCTCAGGGCCACCTCGATAGCATTGAGGTTTTCGCGCTGGATGTTTTCTATCAGGGCCATTTCCAGCATCTGCTGGTCGTTAGCCGAACGGATATAGGCCGGAACAGTCGTTAAACCTGCCAGCTTTGACGCGCGTAAACGGCGCTCGCCCGATATCAGTTGGTAGCTGTGCGCATTTAAACGGCGAACAGTTATCGGCTGAATAAGGCCCTGTAGTTTTATAGAGTCGGCTAATTCGGCAAGCGCCTCTTCATCAAAATCAGTACGGGGCTGAAAAGGGTTTACCTCAATTTCCGACAGCTTTATCTCGTTTACCGAACCCAGGCTGTTTGGCTCCGGTTCAGTAGTTTTATTCGTATTGTTAGGAGTATTATTGTGTGGCTGGTTTACGCTTTCATTGTCGTTCAGCAACGCACTTAAGCCTCTTCCTAAAGCATTTCGTTTTTCTGCACTCATCTTTTATACTATAGCTGAATCTGTAGAAGCTTCTTCTCTAACCAAACCGTTTTTGCGTAAGATTTCGCGGGCAAGGTTCAAATAATTTATGGCGCCCTTGCTGGTAGCATCGTGCATAATTACCGAAATACCAAAGCTCGGCGCCTCGCTTAATCGTGTGTTACGCTGAATAATGGTATCGAACACCATATCTTCAAAATGGCTCCTTACCTCTTCAACCACCTGGTTGCTCAGGCGCAGCCTTACATCGTACATGGTTAATAATATACCCTCAATTTCAAGCGTCGGATTTAATCGCGATTGAACGATTTTAATCGTGTTTAATAATTTGCCCAAACCTTCCAATGCAAAGTATTCGCACTGCACCGGTATAATAACCGAATCGGCTGCGGTAAGGGCGTTGATGGTAATTAAACCTAATGACGGCGAACAATCTATGATGATGAAATCGTAGTCCTTTTTAATGGCGTTCAGCACCGCTTTCATTTTGTATTCGCGGTCTGTAAGGTTTATCATTTCTATCTCGGCACCCACCAGGTCGATGTGAGCCGGTAGCAGGTCGAGGTTGGGGGTTTCCGTTTTCTGGATAGCCTCGCGCGGGTCAACCTGGTTAATGATGCACTCGTAAATACTGTTTTTTATGTTGCGCGGGTCAAACCCAATACCCGATGTTGAGTTGGCCTGTGGGTCGGCATCAACCAGTAACGTTTTAAACTCCAGTACGGCTAAACTTGCGGCCAGGTTAATGGATGATGTGGTTTTACCGACACCGCCTTTTTGATTGGCCAAAGCAATAATTTTACTCATTTTATACGTTGAAAAAATTTATAAATGGGTTTTTTTCGGCAGTGAAAATCAGGAATTACGAATTGTATTTCCCCTGAAATTTTAATGCGGGTAAAGATACGTATTTATCCTATTCAGAATTCCACAGTTTTTAGCCACTTACAAACAGTTGGAGGAAGGAGTAAAGTCGAAAGTCTTAAGTCGAAAGTCTTAAGTCGAAAGTCTTGAGTCCGTTTTAATGGAACCCAGGAATTACGACTTAAGACTCCGGACTTAAGACTTATGACTCAACAACTCTACCTCATAATAATTATCCCTGGCGTATTTTTCTGCGCCCCCACCTTGGTTATTTTATAAATTAGCTTGGCATAAAAATACCTGCCGAGGGTGTTGGTCTGGTCGTTTTGGATTACGCCGGTGGTGGATATGTTGCGCTGGATACCGGAAGCCTGGTTCAGCACGTCGTAAGCGTTAAGCGAAAATGTAAGGTTTTGTTTTTTCAGGAAAGTGCACTCCAGCCCGGCGTTCCAAATATAAAATGAGGTATTCGCGCTGGAAGGTGTGCCCCGGAACAACCGCTGGGTAACATCGCTGAAAATGCGCCAGTCTTTTACAGGTTTTACGCTCACATTCATGGTGTTATTAAAGGTATAGTAGGTTTGGTCGGCAAGCGACTGCGATGAGTTTTTGGCATTGTTATAGGTGCCGTACCCGCTTAATGACAACTGTAGCTTTTCGGTATCGTAGCTGCCGCGGAGGCTCATACCCGGCGAAAAACGGCGCACCGCATTTTCGTTGCCATTGATAATGTTTACATACCGGCTAATGTTGCCGTTTAAACCGGTTGAAAACCGCAGGCCTTTTATTTTGGTTGGCTTGCCATAGTTAAACCCGAAGTTGCTGCTGTAATTGCCATCGGTGTTTATGGGTTTTGACGTGGTTATGCCGTTTGCATCAACCGTACTTTCTGTCGAGAAGCCGTTCCAGGTAGGTGTAAAGTTACCATAGAAGCTGATAAAGGAGTTATTCTTCATATCGAAGAGGTTGTAATTGGCATTAATATTCAGTGAGCGCGACATCACCAGGTTTGGGTTACCCTGGCGGATATACAAAGGGTCGGTGTTATTGAAAACGGGTTGCAAATCTGTGGCTGATGGTAAATTTACGTCGGTGCCTACACTCATATAAAAATTTGGCCCGTTCTTTTTACGAAGGGATATCGATGCGTTTGGAACAAAAGCAAAAGCATCTCTTTTTACGGTACTGAATTGATTATTGGTATTAAAATCGCCCTGCAGCCCAAGATCGGCAACGGCGAAATTCAGGTTCAGGGTAAATGTATCATTCGACTTGTTCAGCCCGGCCGTGGTTGTATAACGCCAGTTACGGTTATTAAAATTTCCGCTCGTTAACGGGTCTATTATTTCGTATTTGCCGGTTACGCCGTTATAGTCAAGGGTAAATTGATTGGCAATTTGTTTGCGGTAGTCAAAGCTTTGGCTAAGGGTAAGGTCTATTTGATGTTTTTTACTTAACTGCCGAACGTAGGATACGGTGCTGTTTAAGTACGTGGCATTATTATCCTGGCTGGCCTGTTGGTTAATGTCGGAATTGGGTATATTACCCATAAAATATCGTGATGCCGAGATATTGGTATAATCATAGTCAGACTTTGAATAATTGCCGTTTACAAAAAAGTTTACAGAGCCTTTGCCGCCGCGCAGTTTATGGTTTGCCGTAAACTGTCCGCCCACTGCAGGGCTGGCTTTTCGGCCATTCAAAAATTGATTGATATTGTTTACGCTGTCCATGGCGCCATTCAGGCTATTTGATAACAGCGATGAATTGTTTTTATTGAGCGTAGTGCTAAAGCTTGGTTTAAACTTGAAGCTGGTTAAGCTGTCCATCTTATAATCAAAGCTAAAATTCAGGCGGTAGCTGTTGTTGGTATTGCTGCCGTGCGAGTTTTGTTTGGTGAACAGGTTGTTCGGGTTGTCCTGTAAATCGGATAGTTTCACCAGTGTGTTTGACGATATGGTCGAAATAAAATTCACGTTAAATTTCAACTGTTCCTTTTTGCCGAAAATGTCGGAATAATTGATGCCGCCGCTATGGTTAGTTATCAAGCCGTCATTCACGCCAGAAAAAGCGCCGTTTACGTTCGCCCGGCCATTGCTGCCTACGTTTATTGAAATGCCTCCACCCGGAGATGCAAATGCTCCGAATATATCTCCCCCGGTAAAGTTGTTCAAGTCCTCGAAACTAAAACCCGATTCGTTTACATTGTTGCTCAAAAACAGGAGCGACAGCTGTTTTTTGTTGTCGAAATGGTTGGCGTTAAACTGGCCCAGGTAACGGTCTTTTGTACCGCCGGCGCCTGTAATGTTCCCGAACCAACCACTCTTTTTATCAGCTTTCAGCGTAAGGTTTAGCACCTTGTCACGCTGACCGTCGTCAATACCGGTATTTTTTGCTTTATCTGTTTTATCGTCAATCACCTGCACCTTGTCTATGGCGTCGGCGGGCAGGTTTTTGGTGGCAGCTTTAGGGTCATTGCCGAAGAATTCGCGACCGTCAACCATTACTTTTTTTACGTCCTTGCCGTTTGCTTTCAGCTTGCCATTTTCATCAACATCCAACCCTGGTATCTTTTTTAGCAGCTGCTCCACATTATCATTAGCCTGGGTTTTAAATGAGCCCGCGTTAAATTCTACCGTGTCCTTTTTTACGGTAACCGGAGCTTTGATGCCGTTAACGGCCACCTCTTTCAATCCGCGTACTTCCTTTGCCATTGGCAGGGTTCCAAAATCCACTGACGTTTTAGCAGCGGTAACGGTAAAGGACTGCACAAAAGTTTTAAGCCCCAGTTGCGCTACAACCAGTTTATAGTTGCCATTTTTAAGGTCTTTTATTTCGAAGGCCCCGGTTTTGTCTGACACCGTGCTTTTTTCAAGCGTTGAGTCGGCGGCGTTTATAACCGATACGGTAGCAAAATCCACGGATTTGCTTGCCTCATCGGTAAGCCTGCCTTTTATTTGACGTTTGGCAGGCTGGGCGATGGCCATTAAAGCCAGTAAAATAAATGTTAGGGTAGAGACTGAGCGGCGTAAGCTTTGTTTCATAATTCAATAGTAGGCAGATTAAGCGTCGAAGCGTTTCGTTACTGCTTTGCGATAGTTAGCCTGCTGTGAGCTGTTCGGTTGATTACGATGCCAAATTACGACTATTCCGTGCATCTACGAATATTTCGTAGATAAATAATATAGATTTAACAATTTTTAACAAAATGGGTGCGGCAGGACAGCGGAAATTATTGGCCATATTAACAACGTTTTCCTGACCAGCAATGTCTGATTTAATCGGACGCAAATGAGATCGTCGCTAATTCGCGCTGGGTTAAAACCCAGCGCTACAACATGAATCGAGCCGATGGCTCTTGAATCGGCGGACATTTGAAAGTTCTTTCCTCGTAAGCTTATTAAAGAGCTGTAAGCTCGGCTAATGTTTTAGCGCCG